>Ga0256404_1002166_pt1 | contig 44393 bp, 26 predicted proteins | sample RumenRJG_01DNA_FD_185990 | JGI IMG/M metagenome (GOLD analysis project Ga0256404, IMG submission 185990) | Bovine rumen microbial communities from Lethbridge, Alberta, Canada - RJG_01 | ecosystem: Host-associated > Mammals > Digestive system > Stomach > Rumen | place: Canada: Alberta | collected... | reverse complement strand
TTTTTCCTTCGGTTTTTGCTTCGTATAGTGTTTTTTTGTTTACTTCGTGTATGGCTTGTAGGATTATTTTTTCTGCTTGTGGTGTCATTTTTATTTCTCCTTCGATGTTTTTCTGTTCGTTGAATGTCAGCAGATTTTCAATTTCAAGTTTTATCACTGCTTCAACGAACTCCACTTTGCTTTCATCAAATAATTCTTTCTTTTTTAGAATTTCACATATTCTCTTAAGTGTTTCGCCTTTGTTTTCACATTTTGGAATGAGGCATATCAGCATCAATGTGATTTCTTCAAAACTGGTTAATTTTGTGTTTGAATTAACTTTTATATTAATTTTTTCAAGGAAATCTTCAAAATCAATATCTCCCAAATGGAAATATCTTGGTTTAAAGCATTTAGTCTCACCAATTTTTACAATGTTTCCTTCATCAACGTTTGATGTAAAATTAATGACTGTTGTTTCCGTCAATTTTTGATGTCTTACCTGTGCTGTTATATTATAGTTGAAAAATCTATCCAAATCATTGGCTTTTGCCATTGGAAATTGGAATTCTATGTGGCACAGTGTATCGTCATCAACCGAACACAGGAAATCAAGATAGATCTTGTTGCCTTTCATTGTTGTGATTTCAGAATTCAACACTTCATTAATCTTTTTTCCAACATTGATGTAGTTGAGGAATGTGGTTCCATAGCTCATTGCGATTATTTTCAAAATCACATCATAGATGTCGTGGATGTCACGTTTCATGTTTCATCACCAATCTTGATTTATTAGCTAGCTAAAATCAGTATATCAAACATGTTTGTGGTTATGAGTATGATGGGCTGATTATATATAATTTTTCTTGGAAATAAACTCAATTTAACGATATGGGAGCAATTTTAACTTGAAAATGCAAATTCTAAAAAAACATAATATTTATAACTGTTTTTCATTAAAAATTATACTTGCTGTTATATTTTAAAAAACTAGTATAGAAGGGATTGCTATTTTTTTCAGCGTGTACTAAAATTTAGAGAGTTGTTTAAATGAATTATGATGTAATAATTGCCAGATATGGTGAAATTGGACTTAAAAGTCCTAAAATAAGGTCACGTTTTGAAAGAAAGCTAGTTAAAAATATTAAAGCTACTTTTGAATGCGATGTGGAAAGAAATCAGGGAAGAATTTATATTCATCCAAAGGATTTCGATGAAGGAACAGAAAAGTTGAACAGGGTATTCGGTGTAGTCTCATACTCTCCTGCAATTTCAACACACAGCACTTATGAAGAAATCGATAAGACATTAGGTGGATATGTTGAAGAGCTGATGGCAGATAACATTCTTGATGAGAATACAAAATTCGCCATTAAATGCCGCAGGGTTGGAAAGCATGATTTCACTTCACAGGAAATGGCTGCCCATTGCGGGGGTGTTGTCAGAAAAATCGTTTTGGCGCCAGTTGATCTGACAGATCCCGATTTGACAATATATGTTGAGGTTAGGGAAGATGACACCTACATTTATCATGAAAAGATTAAGGGCCCTGGCGGATTGCCATTGGGAACTCAGGGAAAAGTTGTTGTTTTGCTTTCAAGCGGTATAGACTCTCCTGTTGCAACATACTTGATGATGAAAAGGGGATGTGAAGTGGTTGCGCTAAACTGCAACAATGATCCGTTCACCACTCCAAAGGCATTGGAAAACTTCAATCTGCTGGTTGACCAGTTAAACAAGTATGCCAAAGGTGTTCCTATTCAAAAGCGTGTCGTAGATTATGGAGAATATTTGCAGGTTGCAAAGGACAAGGCACCTGAGAAGATGACATGTGTATTATGCAAATCCGGAATGTACAGGATTGCAGAAAAGCTTGCACGCAAAATTGGTGCGGATGCAATCGTTGACGGAAGCAGTGTAGGCCAAGTGGCCTCACAGACATTGTCCAACATCCTGGCAACACGCTATGGTGTTGACATGCCTATATTGTCCCCATTGATAGGCCTCGATAAGGAAGAGATTACTGCAATTGCAAAAGAGATTGGAACATTTCCAATATCTGAAATTGATGATGGAGGATGCAGTGCAGTTCCAAGATATCCTGAAACTCGTGCAGATTTGGAACGTGTAAAAGAGGCATGCAATGCCATGAACCGGGATGTCGAAATCGAAAAGGCTTTTGAAAACATCAGAAAACTTGAATAAGTTTTCACTTTTTTTATTTTATTTTTAAATTACCTTGTTAAACATAATAATTAAATAGTATACAACTCAAAAATAATAAATGTCTAGTAAATAACAATTTACTAATCGAGGTATTTAAAATGAAAACAACTGTTAGTGTAATTAAAGCTGATATTGGAAGTGTGTCTGGACACTGTGTAGCACACCCAGAATTAATGGATATTTGTGATGAAGTTTTAAACGAAGCTTTAGAAACTGGTATCATAAAAGATTACTATATCTCCCGTTGCGGAGACGATATTGACTTAATTATGACCCACGACAAAGGGGAAGAAAACGAAGAAGTCCACAAAGTTGCATACGATGCATTCATGAAAGCTACTGAAAGAGCACGTGAATTGAAATTATACGGTGCAGGTCAAGACTTATTATCCGATACCTTCTCCGGTAACATCAAAGGTATGGGTCCTGGTGTGGCTGAAATTGAATTTGAAGAAAGGCCATCTGATCCTGTACTCATTTTCTGCTGTGACAAAACCGAACCTGGTGCATTCAACTTACCAGTATTCAGAATCTTTGCAGATCCATTCAACACTGCAGGTCTTGTAATCGACCCAAGTTTACATGATGGATTCAAATTCGAAGTATTCGATGTAATCGAACACAGAAAAGTTATCTTAAACTGTCCTGAAGAAATGTACGACTTGCTTGCATTAATCGGTTCCACCGGAAGATACGTAATCAAAAGAGTATGGAAGAAAAACGGTGAAATCGCAGCTGCAATAAGTACCGAAAGATTAAACTTAATGGCTGGAGAATACGTTGGTAAAGACGACCCAGTATGTATCGTAAGAGCACAATCTGGTTTCCCTGCTAACGGTGAATGTGTAGATCCATTTGCATTCCCACACATGGTAAGTGGATGGATGAGAGGATCCCACAACGGTCCAATGATGCCTGTATCCGAAGCAGAAGCAAACCCAATCAGATTCGACGGACCACCTAGAGTAGTAGGATTAGGTTTCCAAGTAGCTAACGGTGAATTAATCGGTCCTGTAGACTTGTTTGACGACCCTGCATTTGACCCTACCCGTGAACAAGCTGCTAAAATTGCAACTTACATCAGAAGACACGGTCCATTCGAACCTCACAGATTACCTGCTGAAGAAATGGAATACACCTCTTTACCTGGTGTAATGAAAAAACTCGAAGAAAGATTCGAGGACATGGATTAGATTTAAAGAGATTTTCAAATCTCTTCTTTTTTTACTTTTTTTTAAAACTAGTTTTTGTGCGCAGTTATTATTGTAAAACTGCTTGAATTTATTGTTATTATGCAGTCATCGACTTCTACATAATAATTTTTGCCTTCCTTTTTTACTTTAGAGTCATCTTTTTTAAGCTTTGAAATGCAATAGCTTACGGGTTCGTCATTTATTCCCAAGTTTTTCTGTATCCTTCCAACGCCCATTTCGGTAGTGTGAATCCTGTCAATATTTTTCAAAAGCTCTTCCTTGTGCATCTTAATCACCAATTTTCGCATCTTAGGCGATGCTGTAATTAGTTATTTATATATTACAAACCTATTAATTAATATGTCATTTTTAAAGTTTATTCTTAAAAATCCATTCAGGAGGAGAACCAGTGCAATATTGTCTATAGTGGGCATTGCAATAGGAATCATTGTCATTGTTGCTCTTGGTGGAATCACTGATGGGTTGGTTAACACTTTTGAGGATACGATTCATGCGGGGGGAGCAGACTTTCAAATTTCCGGGAAGGAAACCGGGGACTCCGCATACGGAACCAACACCATCGATGCAAATTGGACTGATAAGATAGCGAATGTTTCCGGAGTTGAGGAAGCATATCCTATTTATGTTGTTCTGACCTCGGTCGGAGACGACTATATGAATACGTTGATTGGAATAGATCCTAACGGTACCACATTGGCGGACATATCAATGAAAGAAGGTCGAATCTTTGAGAGCAATGCATCTGAAGCTATTCTGGGTGAAATTTATGCCGATGACAACAATTATTCCGTAGGGGATAGCATTGATATAGACGGCGAAGAATTTGAAGTCGTTGGAATCTATGAAACCGGAGACCAGAACATGGCCGGAGGAGTATTCACATCAATCTCCAAGGTCGGTGACCTGATGGATGATGACGATTCAATCTCAAACATTTATGTAAAGGTTGAAAAAGGTGTGGACGCTCAGGAGGTTGCTGACAGGATTGATGAGAAGTATGGGGATAACATAACAACAATCACTTCAGTCATGGAAATGGAGCAGATGGCTGACATGCTGAATATGCTTCAGGCTTCAACATGGGCAATTTCTCTATTGGCAATCATTGTGGGTGGTCTTGGAATCATTAACACAATGTTGATGTCAGTATTTGAGAGAACCCGTGAAATAGGGGTCTTGAAGGCTGTCGGATGGTCAAACAGAAAGATATTGACAATGATTGTAGGGGAATCTTTGGTGATTACAATAGTCTCAGCGGTCATCGGGTCACTGATAGGATTCTTGGCATGTACTTTATTAGGTCCTCAAATGGGCATTGAACCGTTGTTTACTCCAAAAATATTTATTCAGGCATTTTCAATAGCTATTGTAGTTGGAATCATAGGTGGAATTTATCCTGCAATCAAGGCGATGAAATTGCCTCCGACAGAGGCATTGAGGTACGAGTGAGGTGATATTATGAATGCAGTAGATATGAAAAACGTTTATAAAAGTTATGAAAACGGAAATATTAAGGCATTGAATGGAATTGACCTCACAATTGCCGATGGTGAATTTGTGTCAATTATCGGTCCGTCCGGTTCAGGAAAATCCACTCTATTAAACATGCTTGGGGCACTTGACATTCCGGATTCAGGAAGCATTAACGTTGCAGGCCATGACTTGACTGCATCTAAAAATCTGAATGAATTCAGGGCTGAAAAAATAGGATTCATTTTCCAGTTGCATAATCTTATTCCTAATATCTCAGTTGTGGAAAACATTGAAATTCCAATGTTTACTCAAAAACTTTCTTCAAAAGAAATGAGAGCAAATGCATTGAAGTTGCTGGGGGATGTTGGCCTTGAGGACAAGGCAGATATCATGCCGAACAAGTTGTCTGGTGGTGAACGTCAAAGGGTTGCAATCGCCCGTGCACTTGCAAACAATCCATCAATAATATTAGCAGATGAACCAACAGGATCACTAGATTCAAAGACAAGTAGCAAAATCCTTAAGCAACTAATTGATTTGCACGAAGATAAAAATGTTACATTGATAATTGTAACTCATGATATGGATGTAGCTAAACTTGCAGATAGAGTTATCGAAGTTTTGGATGGTGAAATCATTTCGGCAGGTGATGACTCACTGATAAACAGTAAAATTGATGTTTAACATCGATTTTCAATTTTCTTTTTTTTTAATGTTAATGATTGAAATATAATTCAGTTGTTCGATAAATTCGAGCGGCTGCAGATGGAAAACATATGAAAATTTGTCAGTTGATTATTGATATAAAATGAATAGAATGTTTTGATGTTTAGATGATTCCATGAATCATCCTTAAAGCATCTAAAAGCCCGTGACTGTATTCAATGCAACCGAATGCAGTCCTCATATCCTCTTTTTCCAAATAATATTTGGAGTCGTTCCAATAGTCAATAGCTCTGTCATACACTTCCTTTTCTTTTCCTTCAAAGGTGATGTCAGCCACCTGATTAAGGTTTCTCTCTAGTTTTGCAATGTCTTTTGCTATTTTTTCAGGACTTTCCAACTCAGTCATTCAATTGCCTCCATACATGTAAAATTCTTTGTCCGACAGTGAAATAGGATAAAATTACCAATATGTAAATGATATATGTAAAGTAAATGTCTCCAGCAAAGTATCCAATTATCGCTCCAACCATTAATATAATCATACGAACTGCCCTTTCGGCAATTCCAATATTGCATTCCACGCCCTGTGATTCTGCTCTTGCCCTCACATAACTGACGCAAATTGCGGAGTGTATTGCCAAAACGCCAACAAACCAGTCGCAGTAGCCTCCGAATATGATTCCAATGTAAATGATTGCATCTGCAAATCTGTCCATTGTGGAGTCAAGAAATGCACCGAATTTTGATGATCTATTGTGGTATCTTGCAACGGCACCATCGACAACGTCTAAAAATCCTGAAAACAGGATTGCGACACATCCTAAAATCAGCATCTTATTTGCAAATCCGTAAGCTGCAAGCAATGCAACAAATGGTGAAATCACAGTCACTATATTTGGATTTATGTTTAAATTTCGAGCAAGCGGGTTCAATATTTTTGTTAATAATGGTCTTAAACTTTGAAGCATAATTTATATATAAATATGTCATCTAATATAATTGTTAGGTAAGTTAAATGAAGATATTAAAAACAAATATTGACGATTTTGATGAAAAAATTATTTCACAGGCCATTAATGTACTGGCCGATGGAGGAATTGTTTTATACCCTACAGATACGGTTTATGGATTAGGGGCTAACATATTCGATTCCAAAGCCGTCAAAAGAGTTTTTCAAATAAAGCAGAGAAGTCTGCTAAAACCGTTGTCAATACTTGTCAGTGATGTGAATGCAATCGATTTGGTTGCAAGGGTGTCCCTTAAACAAAAAGAAGTCATCAATAACTATCTTCCGGGACCTTACACCTTTATTTTAAACAGAAGAAAAATAGTTCCAAGAACTGTTACAAGTGGTTCAGCATTGGTCGGCGTTAGGGTGCCGGATAATGAGATTGCCTGCAGGTTAGCGAGCATCTTTCCGATAACCACCACAAGTGCAAACCTTTCCGATGATGAAGTCCTTTCAAATCCAAAGGAGATTCTAGAACAGCTTGACTGTGAAGTGGATTTGGTGATTGATGTTGGTGAGTTAAAATCAAATCATGCTTCAAGGATTGTGGATTTGTCAGGCCGAAATCCAAAAATAATAAGAAAATAGAGATTAAGGTTTAATCTCTTCTAATTTTTAAAATGCACATTGAAAATAATAAGATAGCTATTAGGGAAGCAATCGGATTTCCGGTTATGTGATTTTTGGGTTTTGGATTATTTTTATGATCTGATTGCATTTTGTCATTTTCTGATGCATATTTGTCTATGGTTTCCTGATTTTCAGTTAAAGTTGTGTTGTTTGTTGTTTCTGGTTCTGTTGTGTTTTCGTTTGTGGTTGTGTTGTTTGTTGTATTTTCAGGTTCTGTTTCATTTGTCTGATTGTCCGGAAGAATATTTTCAAAAGTGTTGTTCATTATCTCATTTACAATGGTCTTGTATGTAATCTTATATCCGAAAAAGCTCTGATATCCGTATGATCCTGAATTCAACACTTCAAAATCAAATGTGGCTTTTGTTGTATTGTTGATGTCAATTGTCTCGCCATGATCAGATATGGTGCGTCCGTTGTCAGATGAATCTTTAATGGCTTTTATTATTGAATCACATTCCGGACTGTAGTGGTAATCATTGGAAAATCCCCAGATGATGTTTTGGGTTGACTTTTTATCGGTTGTTACAAGGTCGTGGTAATCCACAAATAATATTTTCAAGTAGTTTCCGATTTCCTCTCCATTGTTGTTATTCCTTGCATTGGAAGTATTTTCCACGGTGAATGTATCTCCAGAGCTTGCACCGTTCCATCCTTTGTCAATGCAGTATCCGTTGTATGAGTCATTAAATGAAATATTCAGATATCCGTTATCTTTTGTCGTTACTTTTTCACCAATTCGTTCTTCCTCATTTGGTGATGTCATATTTTCTTCTGTAATGTTTTCTGCAAAAACCAGTCCTGTTCCGGACAGGATTGCGAGAAATATAATAAATAATGTGAGTATTCTTTTCAATTTTTCACCTCATTACTTGTATTAATTGCGTTGTAAGAGGCAATATATAAAGTTAAAGTAACCAAATACTCACTAAAAAAGAAAAGAAAAGATTAAATTAACCTTTTCTGCGCATTGCAATAGCTACAATTGCTATTACTACAATGACTATTATTAAAATGGATATTGGATTTCCAACGGTTTTCATCAGGTTGTCTGTAATTGTATTGTTCTGAGGTGTGTCATTTGTAGTATTGTTTATGTGTGTTACTGTTGTTTTGTTGACGACAGTTGTGTTGTTTTCATTGATTGTCAGTGTATTTGTTTTATTGACAATGGTCTTGTTTGTCTCAATTGTTTTTGTTTCATTTATCTTTTCTGTACTGTTTTCTTTTGTTTCGTTGTCTGTAGCATTTGCTTTTGAAGCGTTTGTGTCGTTTGCCAATTCTTCATTTTTGACAGTTGTATTATTGTTTTCTGTCTTGTTCTGGTCTGCTTCCGCAGTGGCATTGGTTTGGTTTTCTGTCTTGTTCTGGTCTGCTTCCGCAGTGGCATTGGTTTGGTTTTCAATTTCTTTTGTCTGATTTGTATCATTGCCGTCAGCCACGCCAAGCACATCATCATTTTCAATTGTTTTTAATGAAACCTTGTATGCGAAATAATCGGATGTGGCCTGATTTCTTGGTTTCAAAAGCTCAAAATCGAAAGTTCCTTCGGTACTGTTGTCTATTTCAACGGATTCGTGGTCATTGATGGTTTGATCTGACCTTAGAACTGCATTTATTATAGGGTTTTCCCTATTTTTGTAGCTTCCATCAAGAATCATGGAAATCACGTCTGAAATTTCACTTTCCTTATTTTGCTTATAGCATTCAATGACTGCCAGTTTCAGGTAATTTCCGATATTTCCATCAATGTTGGTTGTAGGATAGGATGTGAATCCGTCATTGTCTGTCAATTCATTTTTTGATGTGTCAATCAGGTATCCTGTATATCCATCACTGAATTGTATTTCTTTTCCAGATGATAATGCTGTAATGTAGTTTGAAAGGTCAATAGTGTCTTCAGTGTCGTTTGTAACATTAGTAGTATTGTTTTCTGCTGAGACTATTGCTACTGAACAGAGCAAAACAGCAATTATAAGGAATAAATTCATTATTTTTTTATTCATAATTCAATCCCCAATGTTTGATTAATCTTATAATGGAATATTTTACTATTTAAAATAATTGATTTTAACTTGAAATTAAAAATTATATATCTAATAAAAATCAATAATGTATCATGAAAGTATTAGCTAATTTTGAAGATAATCAGAAAATCCAATCCAACTCTTCAATCGATTCAATGTTGGGAGGAGGATTTGAAAAAGGGACAATAACCCAAATATTCGGACCGCCTAGTTCTGGTAAAAGCAATATTGCATTGACATTAGCTGTCAATGTTGCAAGAAATAACAAGAAAGTGGTTTACATCGATACGGAAGGAGGAATATCAATCGACAGAATTAAGCAGATTTCAGGTCCTGATTTTTCAAATGTAGCTAATAAGATAATTGTTTTTGAGCCGACAAACTTCCTTGAGCAAAACGAGAATCTAAGGTCAATAGACATTTGGCTTAGAAAAAACCATAATGATGTCGATTTGATAATATTGGACTCTGCCGTTGCGCTTTACAGGGTGGATGACATGAAGCCGTCCAAATTGAATAAGGAATTGGGTAAGCAGATGGGGCTCCTGTCAAAAATCGCAAGGCAATATGATGTCGCAGTGGTTGTGACAAATCAGATTTACAGTGCCATAGATGAGGATGGAAAGGATGACATCAAGGCTGTCGGTGGAACTATTTTGCAGTACTGGAGCAAAGTCATTATTCAGCTTGAACGTGGAGAGGAAACCAATCAGAGGATTGCTACATTAAAACGACATAGAAGCATTCCCGAAGGAAAACAGGCAGTATTCTCAATCACTTCAAGAGGAATAGTTTAGGTACTTTTATTAATAATTAAATATAAATATTTACTTTGGAATTGTTTGAGTGATAATATGAGGGATAAGGATTTCGATATTAAAAACCCAAGAAAGAAATTTCAAAAAACCGAAAGAGTACCTCCTGAAGGATATGAGAGTGCTAACGACTTTTTTGAAGATATGTATATGGACAAAGACATGATATGGATGGGTCAAAACACCAACCATTTGCATGATGATACAATAGCGGATGCAATGATTGAAGCTATTCATGAAAAAACTTTCTGTAGATATCCTGCCCCTGAAGGATTCAGCGAACTTAAACAATTGATTTTAGACGATTTAGGCTTAAAAGATTTAGAAGTGCTATTGACATCCGGTGCAACAGAATCTTTATATTTGGTTATGCAAGCTCTTTTAGAGCCTGAAGATAATGTGATTTTATCTGATCCGGGTTATTTCATCATCGGAGACTTTGCAAACCGTTTTGCAGGTGAAGTAAGATATGTTCCGATTTACTATCCTGAAAATGACTATAAGTTAACTCCGGATTTATTGAGAGAGAATATGGATGAAAACACTCGTATGGTAATCCTGATTGATCCGTTAAACCCATTAGGTTCATCATACACTGAAGAGGAACTTAAAGAATTTGCCCAAATCGCAAAAGAAAATGATTTATACTTATTACATGATATAACATACAAAGACTTTGCAAGAGAACACTTTTTAGCTCAAAACTATGCTCCTGAGCAAACATTAACAATATACAGCTTCTCAAAAATATTTGGGATGGCAGGTTTAAGGGTCGGTGGAGTTATCTCCTCAAAACCGATAATCGACGCTATCAAAAACGCTGTTGTAAATGATTTGGGAGTAAACATCATTTCACAATACGGTGCTATCGCAGGTCTTAAATCAAAACCACAATGGTTTGACAATATGAGGGAAATCTGTTTTGAAAACCAAAGACTAATCAATGAAATGATTGAACCTATTGAAGGAGTTTTCTTGCCGGTTTATCCGTCTGACGCTAACATGATGGTAATCGACTTATCCGGTGCAGGAATCAATCCTAAAGTAATGTCAAACTATCTGATTGAGAAAAAATTATTCACAAGGGAAGGAGAATACACTTCTGAAGAATTCGGAGACAGATACTTGCGTATAAGTTTCTCAATACCAACAGAGGAAATCAAGGTATTCTGTGAAGAATTCCCAAAAGCTGTTGAGGCTTTAAGAAAAAAATAAGGTTAATGGTATGAGATTTAGATATCATCAACCTACACCTAATTTTTACAATTGCGAAAACCCTCACCATCCAAAAACCACTATTTCTGATGAGTTATTAAATGAGTTTAGAGACATCGCCATCGCTTCAATGTTTGCCGGAATAAGCTATTCCATACTAAGCGATGAATTTAAAAATGCATGGGATATTGACTGGGACAATATAATCATATTGAAATATCACATGTCTGATGAAATTCTTAAAATGGAGCCCTCAAGGGAAAAATGCAAATTGATGGATGTGGAATTCCAGGAATTCGGCGTCAAGACGTTTGCACTTGCCGACATCTTGAGAGAAAATGGATTTAAGGCTGATTTGATAAATCCGTTGGATGATCGTGTCAGCTTAAGGGCAATTGCTCTCCAGTCAAACGATGCTGTTATTACAAGAAGCAACATGTGCATGTTTAAGGAAGGTTTGAATCTCGGGTTTTTCATGATTCAGACATCCATTGAAAACTTGCCGTTTAAAACTGAAAACGATATGCTTTGGGTGGAGGATTACTGTTCTACCTGTGGTGTCTGCATTGACAGGTGCCCTGAAAAGGCCTTTGATGAGGAAGGTAACTTTTTAAGAAAGGCATGCACTGCACACAAGGAAGGATGCAGCAGATGCATTAATTTCTGTCCTTTTTATAAGAGAGGTTATGAAAAAGTTAAAAAAAGATATTCGAGGATGAAAAAATGAGTGATAAAATAGCTTTAGTTTCCTGTAGCGGATTGAGTCCGTTAGGTTTGGTAGTCCGTGCGGCCAGCGTGGAACTTGCTTTGGAAAACGAAAACATTGTGGCAGCATGCATAACTGAATATTCTGCTCAGCCTAATAACTGCTCACCTATTTTGGATGATGCAAAAATTGTTACAATAACTGGCTGTGGAGATGATTGCGCATCAACTATTCTGAAAGATAAGGATGTGGATTCAATTAAAAACATTTCAGCAGATTCTGTTGTTAAGACTTATGACCTGAACCCGTTGGATGCTGTTCGTTTGGATGATGACGGTGAGGAAGCGGTTAAAGTATTGAAAAAATATATTTTAAAAGAATTAGAAAATATTTAAAAATTAATTAGCTAATTCCTTTTTCATGTCATTGGCGGCAACTATCAATAGTATTGCCAATACCAATCCGATAAAACTCAATGACCATATTAGTGTCACGATTCCACAAAGAGCCACAAATATCCACGCATATCTGTGATTATTGAATCTGGTTGCAATAGCATATAATATGGCAAACATTATTATGTAGAATATTGCATTCAGGCTAAATGCGCTTACTCCTATGATTAATGTGGCAATTACAACCAAAACTGCAACAATAATGTAGAAGTAGGACACGTTCTTAGCCAATTGTGCCCCTCTTGCTCTATTTTCAAACATTCAATCAACCTCATTTAGTCGGATAAGTAATAATATTCTCCTTTCTCTTTCTGTTCACGGTCCTTGAAACTGTCAAGCTTGTTGACTCTTGGCCTTTTTGTCTCTTTATCTCTTCTGAATGTAATGTTCAGGTTTCCCAAGAATTCATTCATTGCATTTCTCAAGTCTGTTGGCTTGGATGCATGACCGTTCAAACCAGGGGTTCCGTTGAACACCATTGCCCTGTCTGAAATGTAGTCTATAAATACGATATCGTGATCAACGATGAGTGATGCTGCGTTTTTACTTTCAACCATTTTACGGATTACACGTGCTGCAATCAATCTTTGTTCAACATCCAGGAATGCTGTAGGCTCGTCGAAAAGATAGATTTCAGCATCTTTTGCAAGGGTTGCAGCTATTGCAAGTCTTTGAAGTTCCCCTCCACTTAAACCTTTGACAGGTTTGTCCAGCATTTCATTCAATGAGAATGGAATCAATATTTCACTTTCAAAGATTTTGCTTCCGAAACTTGGAGCATTCATGTATAGGAAGTCGCTGACTGTTCCTTCGAAGTTTGAAACGATGTATTGAGGTTTATACGCAATGGTGACCTCTTCATCGACTTCACCGCTGGTTGGCTCTTCCACTCCTGCAAGTATCTTTGCAAATGTGGTCTTACCGATACCGTTTGAACCGAATGCGGTCACGATTTCATCGTAAAATATTTCTCCTGCATCTGCACTTAACTTGAATCCGTCGTAATCCTTGCTGATGTCGGTGTAGCTTGCAATTGCATCTCCTTCATCTTCAGGAGTTGGGGGTCTTATGGTAAACTCAATGGCATTTTTCCTGATTCTGACGTTTTCCTCAGCCAAAAATCCTTTGATGTATGCATTTATTCCTAATCTGACTCCTTTTCTTCCGGACACTACACCGTACCCTCCAGGTGTACCGTATAGGATATGGATATTGTCGGACAATGCGTCAAGTGTTGCAAGGTCGTGCTCGATAACAAGTACGCTTTTTCCTTCCTCTGCAAGTGAACGGATAACCTTAACGGCATTCAGCCTTTGGGATACGTCCAGCCAGGAAGTAGGTTCGTCAAAGTAGTAGAAGTCCCCTTCCCTGAGCACTGTTGCAGCTATTGCAACCCTTTGAAGTTCCCCTCCACTCAGGTTTTCCATGTTCCTGTCTAAAACATTTTCAAGCTGCAATTCTTTGGTAACATAATCGAGCTTGTTCCTTTCATTTACATTGGTGAGCAGGTCCCTAACTTTGCCCTTAACGACTTTTGGAAGTTTATCCACCATCTGCGGTTTCAATATGGTTTTTACCTTGCCTTCAGACAGGTCCTTGAAATACTTTTGAAGTGCTGAACCCTTGTAATATTCAATTACATTGTCCCAGTTTTCGGGTGGGTTTTCAAAGTCTCCAAAGTTTGGTATCAGGTTTCCAGCCAATATGTTCATGATTGTGGATTTCCCTATACCGTTCTGTCCTAAAAGACCTAAGACGGTTCCCTCTTCAAGGCTTGGAAGTCCAAACAGTTCAAACTGGTTTTGGCCGAATCTGTGTATCGGATTGTCTGCTGCCTCAGGCAAATTGATAATTGTAATGGCATCAAATGGGCACCTATTTGTACAAATACCGCACCCTTCACATAATTCTTCTGATATCAACGGCTTTTTGGTGTCTTCATCAATCACTATGGTGTCCTCTTCCATTCTAACTCCCGGACAGTAATGGATGCAGACATAGTCACATTTTTTGGGTTGACATCTGTCTTTATCTAAAATTGAAATACGAGTCATTATAATCTCCTTAAAAATATAATCATAAATAATTTTGTTTTTACTATTTTATTAATATTATTACAAGTTCTATAAATTTAAGAGGTTTGGTTATTTTTGTATTTTTGTATTGCAGATGGTTGAACATATTTTTTTATATTTTGATGGTATACCGAACATTATTAAATTTGAATTTAATTATTGTCAATATAACTTTAAATATTATATGTGATATATACTTAACTTGTAAAGTTTGTTTTTTTTTTAAATTATAATACTTACTTTATATGACATTTTTGAGTGATCAAATGAAGATTAATAAAAAGATTTTTGTTTGTGCACTGCTCGTGTTAATGCTTTTGTGTTGCGTTAATGCGGCTAGTGCAGAGGAAACATTTAATGAAACATTAGGAGCAGATGTTGCTGATGATTTGGCAATAGATGCAACTCCTGATGAAGCATTAAATGCTGGTGGAGACACTTTAAGTGTCGATGAGAATATTGGAGATTATAAAACCTCTTCAGATGCTGACACCTCAGGTGCTGGTGATGAAGTACTCTCCGCAAGCGATGCTGACCCTGAACTTGCAGCTGGAAACACAATATATGTTTCCACAGCAGGTTCCGATTCAAATGATGGGTTAAGCGAAGCAAATGCAGTGGCAACAATCAATCATGCTGTTGACATTGCTGACGGTAAAATTGTGATTTTGGCTGGTGAATATACAGTAACTTCTTTATTGAATATTTCTAAAGATTTAGAAATCACTGGTCAAGGTGATGTAACTATTAAATCAAATTCCAAGTACACTGTTGACGTGTGGGATGATTATTGGGAAGAATGGGATACTGAAACCCATTATATGTTAATCAATAACAGTGCAAACCTTAAATTGGACAATATTAAATTCACACTTGTTCCAGCAAGTGTTTCAGACCAATTAATTAACAATCTTGGTAACTTATATATGACTGACTGTGAATTCAGCAACATTAAGATTACCTCTGGTAGAGGAGTAATCCAGAATGCTAAAGGCGGATACGCAGAAGTTAAGGGCACTACTTTCCAAACAGCATCAAGTACTTACGGTGCTATCAACAACAACGGTGAATTGTTAGTAGACGGTTGTAAGTTCCTGGACAATGACAGGTCTAAAGACAGTGGTGTTTACTCTACTGCAATTACTTCCTATAATAAGGCTACTATCTTGAATTCTGAATTCAAAAACAATAAGGGAACTGCTGGTGGTGCAGTATATGTAATGTACTCATACACTCTTAAAGAAAATCCTGTAATGGACATTAAAAACTGTACCTTTGATAACAATGTAGCTCCTGGAACCTCATACACTTCAGGTACTGGTGGAGCTGTAAAATGTAATGGTAAAGCTATCACATTAAACATTGAGGATTCCACTTTCACCAACAACAATGCTAAAAATGGTGGAGCAGTATATGCTGAAGGAAACGTGACCATTATTAACTCTGTTTTCCATGATAACACTGCAAGTATTGGGGAAGACGTATATGTTGCTAGCGGTTCAAACACTGCAGTTTTAGGATGTACTGTAGATGATGAAAGCTACCTCTGGGAAGCTGATGGCGGTAACTTAACCATTGGTGATGCTCCTGCTAAACCAGTTAAAGCAAACATTACTGTATCTGCAGGTACTGTTTTGGCTGGAAACGATGCAACTGTAACTGTATCTGTTCCTAATGCTACTGGTACTGTAACAATTGAAGTAAATGGTAAATCTTATGATGTTGAATTGGATAATGGTGTAGCTACAAAAGATATTCCTGCTGCTGATTTGGTTGCAGGTGAAAACGTAGTTACTGCTACATATAACGGACCTGACTTCGAATCTAATGATAATATTACTTCAATATATGTATTGGATGGTATTGTAACCAATGAAACATTCTTCAATTACTTCAATGCATCAAACAGTAACAGGTTATGTGATTACATTCCTGAAGGCGCTACCTTAGACTTCCAAGGTAAATTTATTGGTTCCTCTTCTGTTAGTTATGTAATGGAAATCAACAAACCAATTAACATGATTTCTACAACTAAAGATGCATATGTTGATTTGGACACTGTCGCTGAAGGAATGACTGGTGAAAACCCTGGTGACCGTTTCACTGTAAGTAGCGGTGGATCCGGTTCCAATATTAGTGACATTTACTTCCATAACTCTCAAATTTGGATTGATGGTGCACACAATCTAAACATTGATAATTTCACATCATATGTTGAAAACCAAAAAATAGGTTCTGGAGTAGGTGTTGTTGCAATTAGGGGAGGATCATCCCATATTAAATTTAAAAACTCCTATTTCTACACTAAAGACAATGGTGGCTCAAGTACTTTTGTTTTAACCAATGCTAGTTATATTAGTGTGGACAGCTCATCCATTATTGGAGAAGGAAACGTTGGAAACTTAATCTATATGAATCTCTATAATATGGACTTGCCTGATGGTGTATACTTGCCACAAATTTTAGTAATGATTAAAAACGGTGAATTGGAAATCAATGACCACAATAACTTCACTAATTGTTATGTTAAAGGTCCTGAGGAATCTTCTGGTATTTGTATATTAGTTCAAAACATGGGTAGTGGACATAACATATTTGAAAACAACACATTTGTTTATGAGGGCACTGACTTAAATGTAGGTAATTATGGAATTGCTAAAAATAACACTTTAGTAGGTGGTTGCGGATTAAGCACTGGTGAAAACAGTGTCATATCCGATAATGTCATGGAAGGCGAGTTATCTGTTGGTGCAAGTGCTCTAGTTTATAATAACACTGCAGGTAAATTAAAAGTTTCTGGAAAAGATGCATACATATCTGATAATGTTATTAATGGTACTGTGACTATTGCTACAAAAGCAACCAATACTACTCTTGTAAAAAATAATGTTTCTGATACTGTAACTGTTAACTCTAAAAACAACCATATTGTAGAAAACAATGTTACTGTATCCGGAGATTATGCAATAGATTTAAAAAAGAACACTGGAAACACTGTAACTGATAACTATTTGGTTGCTAAGAAATTCCACGGTAATAAGGCTGTTTCTTATTCTAATTCTAACAATGTTGTTGAAAACAACTTGCCTCTTGCTGAAATAATCATCACTGCAGACCCTGTTTGGATTGGTTCTAACGGTGTTGTATCTGTAAATGTTCCTAACGCTACAGGTACTGTAACTATTGAAGTAAATGGCAAATCATATGATCTTGAATTGGATAATGGTGTGGCAACTAAAGAGATTCCTGCTGCTGATTTGGTTGCAGGTGAAAATGCGGTCTCCGCTACTTATAATGGACCTGAATTTGATACAAGTAATAATGCTTCTTCATTATATGTATTGGATGGTGTTGTGACTCAAGATACTTACATGTACTACTTCAATCAAGAAGATTCTGGTAGATTGTTTGATTATGTTCCTGAAGGTGCTACTTTGGACTTCCAAGGTAGAATCATTAATCCTGATCAGTCTGCTAAATTGTTCTTTGATGTTAGCAAACCTGTAAATATTGTTTCAACTACTGATGATGCTTATGTTGACTTGAACACTACTGCTGGTAGTTTATCTGGTGATAATCCTGGTAACCGTTTTGCTGTAAGTAATGGTGGTTCTGGTACTAATGTTACTGGTATTACTTTCCATAACACTCAGTTATGGTTAACTAATACTCATAATGTTGTTTTAGATAATATCAGCGCTATTGTTGAGGACCAAAGGGTTGGTTCTGGTGTTGGTGCTACTTCAATTAGGGACAATTCCACTTTTGTTACTGTTAAAAACAGTTACTTCTACACTAAGAACAATGGTGGTTCTTCTTCATTGGTATTGGCTTGGGCAACTAACTGTCTCTGGGAAAATAACACAATTGAAGTTGTTGGAAACGTTGGAAACATGCTTTACTTAAACACATTCAATGTGAATGTTCCTGAAGGTGTTATTGCTAACCAATTTAATGTTATCAGAAACAATGTGATTTATTCTCCTAATAGTGCAAGTGCTATTTGTTGGGGTATTGTAATCAACGGTCAAGATAACCTTGTTGAAAACAACACTGTATATTATAAAGGTGTGGGTATTGCTGCTGCATTTGGTGGTGCATCTACCAATAATGTTTATGTAGGTAACAAATTGTATAATGGTTCAGGTATTGGTGGAATGGGTAGTTTCACTGGCTGTACCTTTGAAGATAACTATGTTTCAGGTTCTGCTAGTGTTGGTGCTGATTGTGAACTTTACAACAACACTATTGATGGTAAAGTAACTCTCAGAGGAGCTAACATTGTCGCTTCTGAAAATGTCATTAATAATGCTGTTACAATTTCTTCTAGCAACGTCACATTCAAGAACAACAATGTCACTGGTACTGTAACTGTCAGTGCTAACGGTAATGTGATTGAAGGAAATAACATCACTTCCACTGGTAATTATGCTGTTGATTTAGGATCAAAAACCGGCAACAATGTAACTGATAACTACTTGACTGCTAGTGTATATAAAGGTGATAAGGCTGTTAAATTCACTAATGCAAACAATGTTGTTGAAAACAACTTGCCTAAACTCGAAGGAATAACTGTTGCTGCTGATGCTGTCTGGATTGGTTCAAATGGTGTTGTAACTGTTAACGTGCCTAATGCAACTGGTAATGTCACTATTAAAGTGAATAACAAAGAATACTCTGTTGAATTGGATGAAAATGGAACTGCTACTAAAGAGATTCCTGCTGAAGATTTAGTGGCTGGCGAAAACAATGTTACTGCAACTTATGAAAATGAAGCATACGCTCCTGTATCCAATGATACTGTCTTAACTGTTCTTGATGGTGTTGTGACTCAAGATACTTACATGTACTACTTCAATCAAGATGATAATGGTAGATTGTTTGATTATGTTCCTGAAGGTGCTACTTTGGACTTCCAAGGTAGAATCATTAATCCTGATCAGTCTGCTAAATTGTTCTTTGATGTTAGCAAACCTGTAAATATTGTTTCAACTACTGATGATGCTTATGTTGACTTGAACACTACTGCTGGTAGTTTATCTGGTGATAATCCTGGTAACCGTTTTGCTGTAAGTAATGGTGGTTCTGGTACTAATGTTACTGGTATTACTTTCCATAACACTCAGTTATGGTTAACTAATACTCATAATGTTGTTTTAGATAATATCAGCGCTATTGTTGAGGACCAAAGGGTTGGTTCTGGTGTTGGTGCTACTTCAATTAGGGACAATTCCACTTTTGTTACTGTTAAAAACAGTTACTTCTACACTAAGAACAATGGTGGTTCTTCTTCATTGGTATTGGCTTGGGCAACTAACTGTCTCTGGGAAAATAACACAATTGAAGTTGTTGGAAACGTTGGAAACATGCTTTACTTAAACACATTCAATGTGAATGTTCCTGAAGGTGTTATTGCTAACCAATTTAATGTTATCAGAAACAATGTGATTTATTCTCCTAATAGTGCAAGTGCTATTTGTTGGGGTATTGTAATCAACGGTCAAGATAACCTTGTTGAAAACAACACTGTATATTATAAAGGTGTGGGTATTGCTGCTGCATTTGGTGGTGCATCTACCAATAATGTTTATGTAGGTAATAAATTGTATAATGGTTCAGGTATTGGTGGAATGGGTAGTTTCACTGGCTGTACCTTTGAAGATAACTATGTTTCAGGTGCTGTAAGTGTTGGTGCTGATTGTGAACTTTACAACAACACTATTGATGGTAAAGTAACTCTCAGAGGAGCTAACATTGTCGCTTCTGATAATATTATTAATAATGCTGTTACAATTTCTTCTAGCAACGTCACATTCAAGAACAACAATGTCACTGGTACTGTAACTGTCAGTGCTAATGGTAATGTGATTGAAGGAAATAACATCACTTCCACTGGTAATTATGCTGTTGATTTAGGATCAAAAACCGGCAACAATGTAACTGATAACTTGTTAATTGCTAGTGTATTGAAAGGAGATGCTGCTGTCAAATTCACTAATGCAAACAATGTTGTTGAAAATAACCGTCCTGTTATTGCTAGCTTAGTTGTTGTTGCAGATAATATTACTGTTGGTGAAACTGCTGTTATTAATGTGACTGTTGATTCAGATGCTGAAGGTACTGTAAGCTTAATTGTAAACGGTAAAGTATACTCTGTTGAAATTACTGATGGTAATGGACAAGTTACTGTTGATGATTTAACTCCTAGTGATTACACCGTAACCGCAAGCTTCGTAAGTTCAGACATCGAATACTTGGACAGTGAAAACTCAACTGTATTCAATGTTGCTAAATTGGAAACTGAAATCGCTATTGATGTTATCAACGTAACTCTCGGTGAAGATGCAACTGTTGTTGTAACTGTTCCTAATGCAACTGGTTCTGTTAAAATCATCATCAACGGTGAAGAATACGCTGTTGATTTAGAAGACGGTCAAGCTACATTCACAATTGAAGACATTGCAGCTGGAGACTATAGTGTATCTGTAATTTATGCTGGTGATAAGAACCATGATGCTGCTTCCAATTCCACTACTTTCACTGTTGAGAAAGTTGTTCCGGAAATCATTGTTGATGTTCCTGCTGTGGATTATGGCAGTGATGCAGTGATTACTATTGAAATCGCTAATGCTACAGGTAATGTCTTTGTTGATGTTGGATCTAACAAATACTATGCTGAACTCGAAAACGGTGTTGCAACTGTAACTGTTCCAAATGTTGTTGAAAATGCTACTGTTACTGTTAAATATGATGGTGACGACCAATATGATGCAAACTCCACTACTGCTGAGTTAATCGTTAACAAAATAGCAACTACCTTATCTGGCAGTGACCTTGAAATGGGCTACAAGGATGGTAGTGCTTGGACTGTAACCTTAACTGACGCTAACGGTGATGCAATTGCTGATGCAACCGTTGGAATTGGCATCAAAGGTAAAGTCTACAACATTAAAACCGATGCAAATGGTATTGCTTCCTTAGCAATCAACTTGGCTCCTGGTGCTTACGACATTAATGCTACATTTGAGGAAACTGATAAATATGCTTCTTCATTTGTTAATGCAACAATCACTGTTGGTGCTGGTGCTAGTGTTTTATCTGCTGATAACCTTGTAATGAGTTATAAAGACGGAAGTGCATGGACTGTTACTTTAACTGATGCTAACGGTAATGCTATTTCTGGAGTAAATATTGCTGTTGGTATTAAAGGTGCTACTTACAGTGTTAAAACTGATGCTGATGGTGTTGCTAAATTGCCTGTAAACTTAGCTCCGGGTACTTACGACATCAACGCAACATTTGGTGGTAACAAATACTACTCTGCAGCATTTGTCAACGCTACTGTAACTGTTGAAAAGGCTGTTGCTACTTTAACTGCTAGTGACCTTGAAATGAGTTACAAAGACGGAAGCACTTATGATGTTAACGTTGTTGATGCTAACGGTGCTGCTGTTGCAAACGCTGTTGTGAAATTCACCATCGGAACATCTAACTATAACATTAAAACAGATGCAAATGGTGTTGCAAAATTACCAGTTAACGTATATATTGGTGAATATGATGTAACTGCAACTTTAAATGATGCTAATTATGAATCTGAAGCTGTATCCAACACTATTACAGTTAAAGATTATGATGCAGAAATTGTTGCAAGTGACGTCAACATGACCTATAAGGACGGAACTGCATATGAGGTCCAATTAACTGACGGCGAAGGTAATAATGTTGCTGTTGCTAACCTTGTTGTGAAAATCACAATCAAAGGATCAACCTACAATGTAAAAACCGACGCTAACGGTATTGCTAAGTTGACAATCAATTTAGGTGCTGGAACCTATGACATTTCCGCCGAATACAACGGCAAAGTAGTAAACAACACAATTACCGTAAACAAAGCATAAAAAAATAAATATTTATTGGGCTTAGATAATAAGCCTAATTTTTTTCTTTTTTTCAAAAATAATCTGATTTAATTGTTTTTTTGCATTCAGATTAATTGCAATAAATTTTGGACATAATAACTTTCTAAAATATATTTTAATTTTATTCAATAAATTTTAAATAGTTATTATAATATAATTATATCTCATATAAAGTTAGTTTGTTTTATGTTAATTTTAACTTTATAATACATCATATTGAGTGATCAAATGAAGATAAGTAAAAATATTTTTATTTGCGCACTATTGGTGTTAATGCTTTTGGTTTGCGTTAATGCTGCTAGTGCAGAAGAACCACTTAATGAAACATTAGGGGCGGACGCTATTGATGAAATAGCAATAGAAGAAGTGCCTGTGGATGAGTTAGGTGCTAGTGTTGAAGAAACAGATGGGGATGCAATTTCCTCCGCTGATGGTGGTGGTGAAATTCTCTCCACAAGTGATGCTGACCCTGAGCTTGCAGCTGGAAACACAATATATGTTTCCACAGCAGGTTCCGATTCAAATGATGGGTTAAGCGAAGCAAATGCAGTGGCAACAATCAATCATGCTGTTGACATTGCTGACGGTAAAATTGTAATTTTGGCTGGTGAATATACAGTAACTTCCATATTGAACATCAATAAGGACTTAGAAATCACTGGTCAAGGTGATGTAACTATTAAATCAAATTCCAAGTACACTGTTGACGTGTGGGATGACTGGGAAGAAGAATATGTTTCTGAAACCCATAACACTTTAATCAATAATAGTGCAAACCTCAAATTGGATAATATTAAATTCACTCTTGTTCCAGCAAGTGTTTCAGACCAATTAATTAACAATCTTGGTAACTTATATATGACTGACTGTGAATTCAGCAACATTAAGATTACTTCTGGTAGAGGAGTAATCCAGAATGCTAAAGGCGGATACGCAGAAGTTAAGGGCACTACTTTCCAAACAGCATCAAGTACTTATGGTGCTATCAACAACAACGGTGAATTGTTAGTAGACGGTTGTAAGTTCCTGGACAACGACAGATCCAGTGACAGTGGTGTTTACTCTACTGCAATTACTTCCTATAATAAAGCTACCGTCTTGAATTCTGAATTCAAAAACAATAAGGGAACTGCTGGTGGAGCAGTATATGTAATGTACTCATACACCAACAAGGAAAATCCTGTAATGGACATTAAAAACTGTACATTTGACAACAACAATGCTCCTGGAACCTCTTACACCAAAAGTTCTGGTGGTGCTGTAAAATGTAACGGTAAACAAATCACATTAACTATTGAAGATTCCACTTTCACCAACAATCACGCTGATAACGGTGGAGCAGTATACACTGAAGGAAACGTGACAATTATTAACTCTGTTTTCCATGATAATACTGCAAGTATTGGTGAAGATGTATATGTGGCTAGCGGTTCAAACACTGCAGTTTTAGGATGTACTGTAGATGATGAAAGTTACCTCTGGGAAGCTGATGGCGGTAACTTAACTATTGGTGATGCTCCTGAGGAATTAACTAATATTGTAACTCAAGATAATTTCTACTCTTTCTTCGATGAATCTGGAATATTATTAGATAGTGTTCCTTTTGATGAATTGATTTTCCAAGGGGAATTCTCTGATTTAGCTGCTGGTTATGCAATTATTACTAAACCTGTAACTATCACTGGGGACAATGCTGTATTAAATAATATGGGTATTGTTGTTTCATCTAGTGATGTGGTCTTAACTGATTTAACATTCAATGCTGATGTTGCATTAGGTGACTTAGTAAATGTTGTGGACGATAATGTAATCTTAAATAACTTAAACATTACTTACATTGTTCCTGGTGAAGCAGCCAGGGCCATTAGTATTATTGGAGCTAATGATGTATATGTAAACAATGCAAATATTGTTTATGAAAGCCATATTACTGACTCCAGTATTGACTCCTGTGCTATCAACGTTGAAAACTCTGGTAGTGTTGTTGTAAATGGCAGTGAAATTAATTCCAGTTTACCTGCATTATTGGTAGATTATAGTTCAGTTACTACAATGTTTATGGGATTAGATAAAGTAAATCCAATAAGGATTATGGGATCCAACAATGTAAACATTACTAAAAATAAAATCAACTCAGTAACCAATGATTATTCACAAATGTATGCTACTATTCAAGCAATTGCTATCATTGAATCTGACGATTGTTTAATTGACTCTAATGATATTACCTTAACCGATGAGTTTGCTCAAGTAGACCAAGACATCTATTTATATGGTATTACCTTTGCATATGACGAAGGATTGGTAATGTCCAATAACAACTTCACTGTACATACAAATGGTGGTAAGGAAGCAGCTGGTACTGCTTATGCTATTCAAGGTATTGAATCAGTGTTAAGTATCATCGGAAATAATATTACTACTTTCTCAAACGGTCCTAATTTAGGTATCTATGTAACCAGTATGCTAGGCGAATCATCTACTATGCTTATTGAGAACAACTTTATCAATGTAACTGGTTTAGCTGCTGCAGGCAATAACTGGGCATTGGTTTCAGGTATTGAAATCCAAAACGGTGATGCAAAAGTCTACAATAACACCATTTACACTTATAATGTGGACGAATATGATGAAGAAGACTTTTTATCAGGTATAAGTTATATTCAGTACATGTATGGTGGACGTTCATTTGACATTCAGGACAACACCGTTTACACTGAGGGTAAATATCCTATTTATCTTTTAGATGCAAGCAACTCAATCATTACTGGAAACACTTTATACGGTCATGATTTAACTGGTGACGATGCAGTATATATTCAAACTGGGGAAAATAATCTTGTTAAAGATAACCTTCCTGCTTCAGTGATTACTGAAATTTATGTGTCTGTAACTGGTGACGATGCTAAAGATGGTTCATCTGAAGCAAATGCTGTGGCTACTATTGCACATGCTATTGAAATTGCTAACGCAAATGATGTTCATAAAATAATAATTTTAGAAGGTACTCATACTCTTGATGCCGCTTTATCCATTGCTAGCGATTTAGAAATTGTGGGTCAAGGTAATGCTGTCATTGACGGTAACTCAAAAAGAATCCTTGAAAACACTGCAAATCTTAACTTAACTAATTTAACATTCACTAATGGTAAAATTGCTAATAGTGTAATCTGGAACAAAGGTAATGCAACTATTGACGGTTGTACTTTCTACAATCTAAATACAACAGGTTCATCCGCTGCTGGACCAATTAACAATGGTGCAGGCACAATGATTATTAATAATTCAAAAATATATAACTCTAAAGGTGCTAGAGGAGTAATAGCTTCTCAATCAGGTACTAAATTAATTATTAATAATTCTGAGATTTATGATAATGACTGTACTTCATTTACTAATTCTTATGGTATTGTTTATGGTACTGCTGCAGACATTATTGCAGAAAATACAGTATTCAGAAACAATAAGGCTAAAAGCGGTGCAGGATTTTATGTAACAAGATCAACTTCTGCAACTACTGGTTCACTTGAAGCAAATAATCTCACTTTTGAAAACAACATTGCAAATGTAGGTACTGGTGGTGCAATATTCGTATCTGGTAGTAACATTGCTGTAAACATAAATGATTCTAAATTCATCAACAACTCCGCTGTTGCAAGTGCAAGCAATGTTGGTGGATATGGTGCTGCTATTTACCTAGGATCAGGTACTGGTGCAATAACAGTTACTCAATCTGTATTTGTTGACAATACTGCAAATAATCCTAATAATAATGATGCTGGAATTTACATGGGTGCAGGAAGCTTAGATATCTCTGATTCCATTATTTTAGCAAAAGAAGGTGATGACCATTATGCAGTAAATAATGCTGGTGCTACTGTAACTGCTGAAAACAACTGGTGGGGTAACAACGACACTGCTAACACTAATGCAGCTGTTACTAAAATTGTAAAAATGGATGCAGCTTACACTCCTGAAGGTGCTAAAGCTGGTGATGAAATAACTATTACTGCTACTTTCGATAATGATAAATTACCTGATGGTATTAATGTAACTTTCACTTCTACTAGTGGTGCTTTAAATACTGTTGTTGCTACTAAAGATGGTAAGGCTACTGCTACTTATACTATTGATGCTAATGATGATGCTGTAACTGCAACTTCTTCTGATGTATCTATTGATATGCCAATTGCAAAAGCATATGATGGTATTATTTATGTAAACACTACTGGTAATGATAATAATGATGGTTCTCCAAGCGCTCCTGTTGCTACTATTGCTAAAGCTGTAGAATTAGCTCAAGGAAAATCCGGTCAAATCATCATTGATGAAGGTGCTTATGATATCGAAGCAACAATAGAAATTACTGATGACTTAAACATCACTACTGTTGGAGATGTTGTTTTAGTAGGTCCTGGAACCACTTCTGTTAAAGCATTCTACATTAAATCCGGTGATGTAAGCATTTCAAATCTTACATTCATTAACTTCAATGCATCCTACAGCGGATCTGTAATTCGTGTGGCTGCTGGTAGTTTAACTCTTGATGGAACTAACTTTGTTAAAAATGGTGGTGAAAATAGGGAAGCTATTGTTTATGTTAGAAATGCAGATTTAACCTTAACTAATTCCATATTTAGGGATAACACTGCTCATAAAACAAGTACATCTTATGGTATTGTATCTGTTGGTACAGGTACATTATACATGGATAACTGTAACTTCACAAACAACTATAATAAGTATGGTTGTTTATACTTGTCAAGTGTCATAGCTACTATATATAACTCTTCATTCGTTGGAAATAATGCTAGTTCTGCAAGTGGAGGTACCGGTGCAGGTATATATGTTGGTGGTACTGCTACTTACATAAGCTCTTACAGTGGTAAACAAATGAACGGTTCCGCTTCATACGTATTGGTTCAAGGTTGTGACTTTATAAATAACACTGCTTTCGGAGCAAGTTTATATGCTGGTCAAGGTGGTGCGGTTTACGTAAACAACAATGCAACTGTATTCATTGATGACTGTTTATTTGAAAACAACTCCGTTACAAACACAACTGGAAATGATAAAGCTGGTCAAGGTGGAGCAATCTATGCTTCTGCTGGTAAAATCATAATTTCCAAATCTATTTTCAAAAACAATGATGCTGCTGAAGGCTCTGAAATCTACATGAGATACTACAACAGCCACCTTCACCCAGAAGAAGTAAACTACTTGGACATCACTGATTCCATTATCTTAAACGACGGTGAAAATGTGGTTATGGCTGACAGTGACAACGGAACTTACACTGCTAACAACAACTGGTGGGGAACTAACGATGAACCTGCTTCAAAAGTAAATGATAATGTTGCTGTTGAATCATGGGCTACAATGGATGCTAGCTTTACTCCTGAATTTGCTCAACCTGGTGATGAAGTAACTGTAACTGCTACTTTCAGCAATGCTAACTTGCCTGATGGTATCAATGTCACTTTCACCTCAACTAGCGGTAACTTAAACACTGTTGTTGCTACTGTTGGCGGTCAAGCAAGCACTACCTACACAATTGATGCAAATGATAAAGAGATTGTTGCAACTTCAAGTGATGCTGTAATTGTAATGCCTATAATCACTAATGTCGTGACTAACGATACTTTCTTCAGATACTTTGATGAAGAAGGTATGTTATTGGATACTATTCCATTCGATGAATTGATTTTCCAAGGCGATTTCTCTGATTTGGTGGATGTTATTATCATTACTGATGAGATTACTCTTACAAGCGACAATGCTGTATTGAACAACATCGCTTTAAGCATCCTTGGTGATGATGTGGTTGTCAATGGATTTACTTTCAATGCTGATGCTGACTTTACCACCAACGGCGGTGCTGTTGTTTATGTCAGCGGTATGGATGTAACCTTAGACAACATATCTGTAACCTATGATGCTCCTAGTGCGGTTGAAGCTAAAGCTGTCTTTGCTAATGGTGCAGATGGATTTAACTTAATCAATTCTGAAATTATTTTCACAGGTGTAAACCCTGGTGATAAACACAACCGTGGATTAGAAGTGCGCAACACAGATGATGCTGTAATCAACAACAACACAATCAACGCAACCTTACCTGCTGTCTCTGTTTCATGGGGAGGAAGCGGTATTGATCAAGACTTAGTATTGGCTGTCGGTATACAAGGTGGAGACGGTGTCGAATTCACCAACAACCGTGTAAACGTAAATACAAAAGGAAGTGTTGGCAGTTATCCTACTGTTGATGCAGTAATGATTCACAGCGCTGCAGATATCTTAATCAAAGGTAACAACATCACTCATGTTGACACAACCACTGATGATAGTTCAAGATACTACTACAGCTTAGACATCTACAGCACAAATGCTACTGTGGAAGAAAATAATATTATTGTTAACACTACTGCGGGTGTTGACCGTGCTGGAACTGCTTACCCAATCCAAGTTACTGGACCTGCAGTGATTACTATTAAGAATAACAATTTAACTGCTGTTTCAAAAGGTCCTGTTGCAGGTATCTACGCTTCCAACTGGGCTGGTGCTGCTACTTTGATTGTTGAAGACAACAATATTGATGTGACTGGTTATGCTACTACTGGTAACTACGCTTTAGTTGCGGGTATTGAAGCTGAAATCGACTTGCTCAAAGCTTACAACAACACTATTGTCGTTACTAATGGTGCTGAATTCAATGAATCAAATCAAGCTTACGGTATAAGTATGACATCTTCATACGTGAGTGGTGTTCCTGCTGCTGAAATAATGGACAACAACATTACTGTCAACGGTAACTATGCTGTATACTATGTAAAAGCATCTAACACAAACATCACTGACAATGATTTGTATGCTTATTATTTGGTCGGTGACGATGCTGCTGTTATCGTAGAAGGTGATAACGATACAATTGAAAACAACCGTCCTTACCAAGCAAATATTACCGTATCCGGTGATAATGTATGGACTGGCAGTGATGCTACTGTAACTGTATCTGTTCCTAATGCTACTGGTACTGTAACCATTGAAGTTAACGGTAAATCTTATGATGTTGAATTAGATGAAAATGGTACTGCTACTAAAGATATTCCTGCTGAAGACTTAGTTGCTGGAGAAAACATTGTATCTGCTACCTACAAAGGAACTACATTTGCTCCTACAACCAATATCACTTCAATATTCGTATTGGACGGAGTTGTAACTCAAGATACTTACGAATTGTACTTCAATCAAGATGATAATGGTAGATTGTTTGATTATGTTCCTGAAGGAGCTACTTTAGACTTCCAAGGCAGAATTATTAACCCTGACCAAGCAAATACTGTTCAAATGAATGTTAACAAACCTGTAAATATTGTTTCAACCACTGAAGACGCTTATGTTGACTTGAACACTACTGCAGGTAGTTTAATGGGTGAAAGTCCGGGTAACAGTTTCGCTGTAACTAACGGAGGTTCCGGATCTAACGTAACTGGCATTTACTTCCACAACACTCAACTCTGGATTTCCAATACTCATGATGTTGTTTTAGATAACATTAGTGTAGTTGTTGAAGACCAAAGAGTTGGTTCTGGTGTAGGTGCTACAACAATTAGGGATAACTCTTCAAATGTTGTTCTTAAAAACAGTTACTTGTACACAAGAAACAATGGTGGCTCAACTACTTTCACAATGTCTTGGGCAACTAACTGTACTATCGACAACTGTACAGTGAAAGCTGAAGGAAATGTAGGAAACCTAGTTTACTTAAACATATTCAATATTGCTGGTGCTCCTACTGGTGTGCCTTTAAATAACTACAACAAAGTTATTAACAATAGAATTTATGGTAAAGAAGGTTCAGGTATTTCCGTTGGTCTTATGATTGAGGGTCAATACAACTGGATTGAAAACAACACTTTATATAAATCTTCAATCAGTACCTCATTTGGTGGTCAAAATCCATTCAACAACACTTATGTTGGAAATACAATGACTGAAGGAGGCAGTTTAACTGCTCAAGTTGGTTCCATTGTCTACAACAATAATGTAACCGGTACATTATCCACTGGTAAACAATCAACTGCTTACAACAACACTGTTGGAAAAATGACTGTTGGTGAAAGTGCTGTGGCTTACGACAACACTGTTGGAGCTACTGTAAGTGTCAGTGGTAAAAACGCTGTTGTTGAAAACAACACAATTACTGGTGCTGTTACCATTGCTAAAGCAGCAACCAATACCACTTTCGTTGGAAATAATGTTTCTGCTACCGTAACTGTTAACTCTAATAATAATGTTATTAAAGAAAACAACATTATCACAACAGGCAATTATGCTGTTGACTTAATATCCACTACTGGTAACAATGTAACTGATAACTTGTTAATTGCTAGTGCATTGAAAGGAGATGCAGCTGTAAGCTCTGCAAGTGAAACAAACATTGTGGAAAACAACCGTCCGGTTCCTGCTAGCTTAGTTGTTGTTGCAGATAATATTACTGTTGGTGAAACTGCTGTTATTAATGTGACTGTTGATTCAGATGCTGAAGGTACTGTAAGCTTAATCGTAAACGGTAAAGAATACACTGTTGAAATTACTGATGGTAACGGTCAAGTTACTGTTGATGATTTAACTCCTAGTGATTATACCGTAACCGCAAGCTTCGTAAGTTCAGACATCGAATACTTGGACAGTGAAAACTCAACTGTATTCAATGTTGCTAAATTAGAAACTGAAATCGCTATTGATGTTATCAACGCAACTCTCGGTGAAGATGCAACTGTTGTTGTAACTGTTCCTAATGCAACAGGTTCTGTTAAAATCATCATCAACGGTGAAGAACACGCTGTTGATTTAGAAGACAGTCAAGCTACATACACAATTGAAGACATCGCAGCTGGAGACTACAATGTAGTTGCATTCTATGCTGGTGATAAGAACCATGATGCTGCTTCCAATTCCACTACTTTCACTGTTGAGAAAGTTGTTCCGGAAATCATTGTTGATGTTCCTGCTGTGGATTATGGCAGTGATGCAGTGATTACTATTGAAATCGCTAATGCTACAGGTAATGTCTTTGTTGATGTTGGATCTAACAAATACTATGCTGAACTCGAAAACGGTGTTGCAACTGTAACTGTTCCAAATGTTGTTGAAAATGCTACTGTTACTGTTAAATATGATGGTGACGACCAATATGATGCAAACTCCACTACTGCTGAGTTAATCGTTAACAAAATAGCAACTACCTTATCTGGCAGTGACCTTGAAATGGGCTACAAGGATGGTAGTGCTTGGACTGTAACCTTAACTGACGCTAACGGTGATGCAATTGCTGATGCAACCGTTGGAATTGGCATCAAAGGTAAAGTCTACAACATTAAAACCGATGCAAACGGTGTTGTATCATTACCTATTAATTTAGCTCCTGGTACTTACGACATTAACGCTACATTTGAGGAAACCGATAAATATGCTTCTTCATTTGTTAACGCAACAATCACTGTTGGCACTGGTGCTAGTGTTTTATCTGCTGATAATCTTGTAATGAGTTATAAAGACGGAAGCGCTTGGACTGTTACCTTGACTGATGCTAACGGTAATGCTATTTCTGGTGTAAACATTGCTGTTGGTATTAAAGGTGCTACTTACAGTGTTAAAACTGATGCTTCTGGTGTTGCTAAATTGCCTGTAAACTTAGCTCCGGGTACTTATGACATCAATGCTACATTTGCAGGTAACAAATACTACTCTGAAGCATTTGTTAACGCTACTGTGACTGTTGAAAAGGCTGTTGCTACTTTAACTGCCAGTGACCTTGAAATGAGTTACAAAGATGGAAGCACTTATGATGTTAACGTTGTTGACGCTAATGGTGCTGCTGTTGCAAACGCTGTTGTGAAATTCACTATCGGAACATCAACTTACAATGTTAAAACCGATGCTTCCGGTGTTGCTAAATTACCAATCAACATGTACATTGGTGAATATGATGTAACTGCAACTTTAAATGATGCTAATTATGAATCTGAAGCTGTATCCAACACTATTACAGTTAAAGATTATGATGCAGAAATTGTTGCAAGTGATGTCAACATGACCTATAAGGACGGAACTGCATATGAAGTTCAGTTAACTGACGGTGAAGGTAATAATGTTGCTGTTGCTAACCTTGTTGTGAAAATCACAATCAAAGGATCAACCTACAATGTAAAAACCGACGCTAACGGTGTTGCTAAATTGGTAATCAATTTAGGTGCTGGAACCTATGACATTTCCGCAGAATACAACGGCAAAGTAATAAACAACACAATAACCGTAAACAAAGCATAAAATTAAATAAATGGGATTATTGAATAAATAATCCTACTTCTTTTTCTTTTTTTTTAAAATTCTGTGATTGTATAGCCTGTCATTATCATTTTTAACTTATTTTTTATCAATCTAATTTGGATTTAAATATCACTTGTCACAAATGTATTAATGTAAAGTTAACTTTTCTTTTAATAATCTTAACTTTATTATTAAAGATAATCGAGTGATCAAATGAAAATTAGTAAAAAGATTTTTGTTTGTGCACTGCTTGTGTTAATGCTCTTGTGTTGCGTTAATGCGACTAGTGCAGAGGAAACATTTAATGAAACATTAGGAGCAGATACTATTGATGATTTGGCAATAGATGAAACTCCGGATGAAACATTAAGTGATAGTGGAGACACATATGTTGTCGATGGAAATGGAAATGGGGATTATACAACAATTTCCGATGCTGTTAGCGCTGCTACCGGTGGGGAAACAATCCTCATTAAGAATGGTGAGTACTCAGTGGGCAGTACAATAACCTTTGACAAATCTGTGAATCTTGTTGGGGAAAGTCAGGATGGTGTAAAAATCAAGTCTACAATGACCTCTTCAGAGTTATTTATGGGATCTGCTGATGGACTTGTCCTTTCATTTAATAACTTGACCATCTTTGATTCCTCAAAAACTGGGGGAACTGGAATATTAAGATTCACCGGCGTAAAAGCAATGGACATTGATTTTATAAATTGTACTTTTGACAATATAGCTAATAAGTATGGAGTAATGCAATTAGCATCAACCGGAACAGTCAACATTGACGGTTGTACATTCTCAAATATTAACTGTACTGCTTCCAATGGTGCTGGAGGAATATCTGCATCAGATGGCGGTTCAATTAACATAAGAAATACTGTATTTGACAATGTCAGATACACTGCTGCTTCCGGTCAGGTTGGTGCAGTTGTGTTCATGAACAAAGCATCCATTGTATTAACTATGGAAAACACTACAATTAAAAACTGCTTGTATCCGGGAAACAGTATTGTACGTTCCACCGGTACAACAACTATTAAGAAATCTAAATTTTTAAACAACACTGTTACAAAATCCTCTGCAGGTTATGTGGGGGATAGTCTATTCTATATAGGTGCCAGCGGACAGATGACAATGGAACAATCCATTATTGTAAACAACTCTGTTGCAAAAAATGTTGTTTACTTAGGTTCATCCGCACAAGCAACTATGAATTATAATAATATCCAGAATAATTCATTTGATGCATCATATGAATCTGGATTTAAAACCAATTCAGGTACTTTAAATGTTGAGAAAAACTATTGGGGATCCAATGAATTGCCTAAAGGCGTAACTGCAACCACTTGGGCAGTTGAAGACGATGGTGTGTACACTTTAAACACTGGTGAGGAATTGGAAAAAGAAATTCCTGAACTCACTGAAGATTCCGAAGAACCTATTGTCCTTCCTGAAGGAACCATTTACGTATCTGAAACAGGTAACGATGAAAATGACGGTTCCAGTGAATCAAATGCTGTTGCAACCATCAAACAGGCAATTGAAATAGCTAAAGCTAGAGAAAACAAACAATCTACTATTTATTTACTTAATGGTGATTATACCACAGATGCAATTGACATAGGTGACAACGAAGCATTGTCCATTGATTTGATTGGTCAGGAAAAGGATAAAGTTGCAATTCATGGAACTGGTGCATATATCTTTGATATTTACGGTGACAATCTGGTATGGAACTTCAAAAACATCAATTTCATGGATATTGATTCTACCTCAAGGACTTCTGCGGCTTTAGTGTTATACAGTAAAAACGGTAACTTCACTGTGGATAACTGTAAATTTATCGATATCAATTCAAGATTAGGTGCTTTTGCATTAGGAAATGACAATGGAAATGCAAACATTACAAATTGTCTTGTTGAAAATGTAACTGGTTCTGCAAGTAATACTGCAATTGTAACCATCAATGGTGACGGTAATTTCATCCTTGATAACGTTGAAATCAATCACTGCGGACTTAAGGAAGACCTTTACAGCTCATCAAATGCGTATTATATAAGGGATGTATTATATGTGAACACTTATGATGCTGTTGTAACCGTATCCAACTCTAAGATTACCAATAATTACGGACCTATGTACTGTTTTATTGAGTCCAGAGCTAAATTAACTCTTGTCAATACCGCCATATTTGATAATGTAATCAATACTTCTACAAACGGTGCAAATGGTGGAGATGTCTTGATTTGGGCATCTAATGACAATTCTGACATCAGCATTGAACAATGTGTAATAACCAATAATCAACTTTCCAAAGCTGGAAAAGGATTGATATATGCTCAAAGAGGAAGCATCGATGTTGAATATTGTGCTATAGCTAACAATGTTGCAGAGAATTTAATTGCAGGAACCTCATCTCTGACTGCAGACAACAACTGGTGGGGAACCAATGAGCAACCTAACGCTAATGTCGACAAATGGGTTATCATGAATGTTGCTTGTGATGACTCTGATTTAAGTGAAAACAATCAAATTAAACTAACAATTGACTTTAACCATGTTAAAACTTCATCAGGCAATGTCGAAGAATTGACTGGAGGAGTAATTCCTCAAAAAACATATACAGTTACCTTGACCTCCCAGAACGGTGAAATCACTCCTTCAACTGTTGAAGTCAAAAAAGGTGAAGTCAAAGAACAGACATTTGCTGTGACTTCCATCAACGATGTAATCACTGTTTCCTGCGATAATGCAGTTGAACAAATTACACTTGAAGGTGTTGCACCATACAAAGGAATAATTTATGTAAACAAGACTGGTAACAATGACAATGACGGTTCCAAAGATGCTCCTGTTGCTACTTTAGATAAAGCAATGGAACTCGCTTACAAAGGATCTGGTCAAATAATCATCGATGAAGGTACATACATAGGAAACACCTACCATGTGACTCAAGCTTTAAATATCACTGGTGTAGGTAAAGTTGTCCTTGATGCTGACGGTGAAGGAAGATTATTTACCATGAACTATGGTGATGCTGCTGAATACCTCATCTTAAATAATTTGACTCTTTCCGGTGCAATGAACAATTATGGTCAGGCTATTTACAGCTTTGCTGATGAATTGGTATTGAATAATGTAAACATTACAAACAATCCTGGTTCCGGTAGTCTCATTAAAAACTACGGTAAATTGACCATGGACAACTGTATAATTGCAGGTCACAATGGTGCATCCGTAATCGACAGTTCTGGATCTAAGGACATCAGTATCAACAACACAATATTTGAAAACAACGTTGTAACTGATTATGCAATTGTTTACGCTACTTCCACTACTGGAAATGCAATTGTTGAAAATACAGTATTTAGAAACAACACTGGTCAATTGGGAATTTTCAAAGTAAGCAAAAAGACTAACGTGAAAAATTCAAAATTCATTGACAACACTAACGTTATTGGCTACGGCGGTGCAATCAGTGACTTTGACACATTGAATGTAATCAACTCCACATTTATAAATAATAAGGCTGCAAAAGATTCAGGTGCTATTAATGTTGGATATAACAGAGTTGCAACAATAACCCAATCCACATTCATTAACAACACTGCAAACACAGCTAAAGATGATTATAAAGGAGATGCAATCAGTAACAGTGGAAAACTCACTATCAACTACTGCGTATTGCTAACCAATGCTAACAATTCAATCATCTACACAGACAGTGAATATGCAACCAATGCACAATACAACTGGTGGGGAAGCAACGATGACCCTAAATCATTGAATGGTGTCGGAACCTACGAGGACGACTGGTATGAAGATGCTGAAAGTGAATTGGATTCATCCAACTGGGTTGTCATGAATGTCACAACCGACATGATTGATGACACTGTAATTGTTGATGATACTGTAGAAATAACTGTTGACTTTAACAATTACATTGATTCACACAATGCTTTACAGCCATTGGCTGAAAAAATCCCGGCTGTTAACGTATCAGCAAGCGCAATCAATGGAGAATTGGACAATAGTGTTGCAACCACTTCAGAAGGTATTGCTAAATTTGTTTATACTGCAACTGTCTCTGGTGATGATGTAATCAACATCACATCTTCCAATGCTACAGTTTTAATTCCTCTATTTGTGGATGTTGCTGCTGAAGGTGGAATAATATACGTATCACCAAATGGTGATGATGCTAAAGACGGTTTAACCAAGAAAAACGCTGTAAAAACTCTTGCACATGCTGTTGAAATAGCTACTGAGGGCCAAATTGTTCTTTTAGCAGGTGTTCACACAACAACCGGATTAGGAACAATCTCTGAAGATTTAAACATCACTGGTGAAGGCAAAGCGGTCATCGATGCAGGTAACAACAACAGGATTCTTTATGTCGGATCCGACGCTAGCGTTGTAATTAAGAATGTTGAAATGATTAACGGTTACACTGCCGATGAAAGTGGTGCTTTATTAGGAAACGGAAACAAATTGACCTTAATCAATTGTATATTGGCTAACTCCTCTGTTGGACCTATGTACAACGGTGGTGCAATCTACAGCGTAGGTCAAGTGACCCTTATCAATACCACTATCGCTAACTGTTCCGCAAGGGAAGGTGGTGCAATATTCACCAACAATGCATTGGCTAAAGGAAATGCACTTATCCTTGTCAACTCCACATTCATTAACAACATTGCATCCGGTAATGACAATTTAGGTGGTGGAGCAATATTCGCTCAGCAAATAACCGAGTTCACTATTGACAACACATCCTTCATAGATAATAAGGCAGAAACTACCTCCAGCGGTGGGGCAATATTTATTTCACACTCTTCCGCTACCGTTACAATCACCGATTCAACATTCATCGGAAACCATGCTAACGGACAGGAAAGCCTTGGTGGTGGAGCAATTTACAGATCCGCTACTTCAAACTATGTCAAAGAAGGGACCTTAAAGATTACAGGCACTTTATTTGAAAACAACACCTGTGATGCAAACGGTGGAGCTATTTACGCAAGAGCAACCACAGTTGACGTTGCAAACTCCGTATTCATCAACAACAAAGATGCAAACGGATTAGCAGTATACGGATATAAAACTGACTTGGTGACCCCTACAATCACATTGAACGATAACTGGTGGGGATCAAATGACAGTCCAAAAGGTCTTGTCGGCGGAAACAACAGGTATGTGCCTACAATCAACAGATGGGCTATCATGACTGTAACCAATGACTCAGCTATCGAACCTGGAAACACAGTAAAATTAACAGTAAGCATTAATAATTACACTACTGGTACAAGCAATGGAACATTGTCCAAACCTATAACTGTAAAACGTGACGTAACCATTGATGCAACTGGCGGTGAAATTAAAGGAACATTAGAAAACGGCGTATTCACCTATGACTATGCGGTTCCTGAAAATATCAGATACCTTGCAGCTACTGTTGATGACGAGACTGTAGTATTGCTTGTCATCTCCTCAAATGTAAATGTTGAAGTCGATGACATCACAGCTAAAAAATACGATAAGGTAAACGTTGTAATCAATGTGACTTCCCAGACTGATGTTAACACTGGAGTTGTTGAATTATATGCTGGCGAAACATTAATCGATACAATTCCTGTAACTGATGGAAAAGCAATCAAGGACGTCGTGATACCTAATGATATTGGTACTTATGAATTAATCGCTAAATATGTTGATGAATCAGGTTTATTCGATGGAAACCAATCAAATGCAACACTCACAGTTGACGGAATCTGCGAATTATGGAACGACACATTCTTCAACTTCTTTGATGAGGAAGGTATCTTAAGAGAGGTAATCGATGAGGATGAACTTGTATTCCACGGTGATTTCTCAGGTTTAGGCGTTAACGTGATTACCATTTCAAAACCTATTGCTGTCAGCGGTGAAGATGCAGTGCTCTACGACATGGCGTTCGCACTCTCAACAGATGATGTCAAATTAGCTAACATTAGCTTAATTGCTGATAATGCAAACTTTGATGATAATTCCGGTGCAGCTATTTTAGTCACTGCCAACGGAATTGAATTGAACAACGTTTCAGTTAACTATGCCACTCCAAGTAATGTTAATGCATTCGGCATTTTGGCAATTTCAGCTGCTGATTTCAAATTACTCGATTCTACTATCATATTTGATTCAAACAACAATGCTGATGTAACACAACATGGTATACAGCTTCGTGATTCTCCTGATTTCGTTGTTAAAGGAAACACTATCAATGCCACTATGCCTGCAAGGGATGTCGCATACGGCAATACCGAACCTTACTTCAGCAATGTTGATCAGGATTTAGTATTGGCTATCGGTATTCAAAACGGTGATGGAGGTAACTTGACTGAAAACACTATCAATGTTGCTACAAAATCCGCATTAGGAGGATTCCCAACAATTGATTCAATTTTAGTATACGGTGCTAAAAACTTGGAAATCAGCTGGAACAACATCACTCATGTTGATACAGTCAATGCAGGATCGGCAAGCTATTCCAATGCAATAGACTTATACGCTTTCGAAGGCATTGATGTCAAATACAATAATGTTATCGTAAACATTACCTCCGGTATTGAAGCTAAAGGAACAGCTTATCCTATTCAGGCTACCGGTTCATATGTTGGTCTTGTAATCGACCACAACAACTTGACTTCAATTTCCAATGGTCCTGCATTAGGTATTTACTCACAAAACTATGATGGTGCAACTGACATTACAATTACATTCAACAACATCAGCGCTACTGGTCTTGCGACTGATAATGAATATGCATTAGTTTCAGGTATGGAGCTTCAAGATACCAATGCTAAAGTATACAACAACACAATTACAACCGCAAGCACTGGCAGTTACGATGACTTGAACAAGTTATTCGGTATTAGCTATGCTCAATACACTGCAAACTCCCACGTATTTGACATCAGGGACAACACTGTCTACACAGACGGTAAATATGCAGTTTACTTAAGGGACGCTAAGGATTCCAATGTTGTTGAAAACTACTTAATCGCTAAGGAATTGAAAGGAGATGCTGCTGTAAATGTCAGCGGTACAAACAATGTTGTTAAGGATAACTATCCTTCATCTGCTGTTTTATCATCCAGTGATCTTGAAATGACCTACAAAGACGGTTCTTCCTGGACAGTCACCTTGACTGATGCAAACGGCAATGTCATCGCTGATGAAGTTGTTGGAATCGGTATTAAAGGTAAAGTCTACAATGTCAAAACAGATTCTGAAGGTGTTGCAGGATTAACCATTAACTTGGCTCCTGGCACTTACGATATCAATGCTACTTTAAACAGCGCTAAATATGGAGAAGCATTTACCAACGCAACTATTACAGTTGACAAAGGTGAAGCTAATTTATCTGCTGATAACCTTGTAATGAGCTACAAGGACGGTAGCGGTTGGGAAGTAACTTTAACCAATGTCAACGGTGATGTTATCTCTGGAGTAAACATTGCATTCGGTATTAAGGGTTCAACCTACACAGTTAAAACTGATGCTAACGGTACTGCAAAATTGCCTATCAATTTGGCTGTCGGCACTTATGATATTAATGCAACATTTGCCGGAAACAAATATTACTCAGATGCATTTGTCAACGCTACTGTAACTGTTGAAAAAGCTGTTGCTACTTTATCTGCTGCTGACCTTGTCATGAGCTATAAAGACGGCAGTGTTTGGGCCGTTACCTTGACTGATGCTAAAGGAAATGCATTATCTGGCGCTACAGTCACATTCGGCATCAACGGTGCAACCTACAATGTCAAAGCCGATGCAGATGGTGTTGCTAAATTGCCTATCAACTTGGCAATAGGAACATACGATGTAACTGCAACATTAAACAATGCTAACTACGAAGCAGAACCAATTACAAACACTGTAAACGTAACTGATTACGATGCTGAACTTGTTGCAGGCGACATCAACATGACCTACAAGGACGGAACCGCATATGAAGTACAATTAACTGATGGCGAAGGAAACAATATCACTGTTGCTAACCTTGTTGTGAAAATCACAATCAAAGGATCAACCTACAAGGTCAAAACCGACGCTAACGGTATTGCTAAATTACCAATCAACTTATATGTTGGAACCTACGACATTTCCGCTGAATACAACGGTAAAGTAGTAAACAACACAATTACCGTAAACAAAGCATAAAATTAAATTAAAAAGGATTATTGAAAAATAATCCTAACCTTCTTTTTTTAGATTTTTATTCTGATTCTCTTTCAGTTTCATTCAAAAAATTTTTAAATTTATAACTAGATATTAATTATTGATTAAGATGAAACAGGTAATGATTGTAAGAACAGATTTGAAGATGCGCAAAGGAAAGATAGCCGCACAGTGCTGTCACGGTTCAATCGGTGCATATAAAAAATCCCCTTCAGATAAGATTAGAAAATGGGAAAATGAGGCATATGCAAAGGTAGTTTTGAAAGTTAAGACTTTAGAGGAACTGACTGAACTTAAAAAAGTTGCGGATGAAAAGGGAATTGCCAATTATTTGGTAGTTGACGCTGGAAGGACTCAGATACCTACATCAAGCGTTACAGTTTTGGCACTTGGGCCAGATGAGGATGAAATAATTGATGAAGTGACTGGGGATTTGAAACTTTTATAGTTAATCTATCATTTTAATGAACTCTACTTTTAATTAAATTGGGTTGAAATCATGAGCGTAAAACAGGTTGTAAAAATTGGAGGAAGTCTTTTCCCGAATCATGCAATAGAGTTGGCAAATAAACTTGAAAACACTAATTCATGCATTGTTTTAGGTGGTGGCGAATTTGCAAATCTCATTCGCAGATACAATGATGAAATTGATTTTTCAGATGAAGTAAACCATTGGACTGCAATTGATTGCATGGACATTATCGCTAAGCTAGTCAATGATAAAGTTGATTCTGCAAGATTGGCATATTCAATAGAGGAGGTTTGTGAAATTTCAGATGAGGGTTTCACTCCCATTTTTGTGGTTTCCAAGTTTTTAAGAGATGAAGACCCTTTTGAATGCAGCTGGGATGTAACTTCAGATTCCATTGCCGCTTATGTTTCACACCTTCTGAATGCAAACCTTTTAATAGTAACAAATGTAAATGGTATATATACCCAAGAACCGAAGGAGCCGGGTTCAACATTCATAAGTAAAATCGATGCAACAACATTACTAACTTTTCAAGAGTCATCGATTGATGTAATGTTACCTTCTCTTTTATTAAAGTTTGGGACTAATTGTTATGTTGTGAATGGGAAGTACCCAGAAAGGGTTTTATCTTTAATAGATGATAATATAAACGATTATAACTTCGATTACACACAAATAACAGGTGATTAAAAATGAAAGAAGTAGAATGCATTTCATGTAAACAAGAAATTCCATTAACCGGACCTTTCGTTGAATTCGAATGTCCAATTTGTGGAGCAAAAATTGCAAGATGTGAAAAATGCCGTACCTTTGGTCACGGTTACAAATGTGAATGTGGTTTCGAAGGACCATAGATTGTAAATGGAGGAATTAGAATGGGTGAAGTTTTAACCACTATGAAAATCATGCCAGACAGTCCTGACATTGATTTAGAAGGAATCAAATCTACTATCGAAAGTTCCATGCCTGAAGGAGCAAAAATCCACGAAATTTCAGAAGAACCAATTGCATTTGGTTTAGTTGCTGTAATCTTACAATTCATCACTGAAGATGGTGAAGGTGGATCTGAAGCTGTTGAAGAAATGGTTCAAGCTATTGATGGTGTAGCTAGTTTTGAAATTACTGGTGTTGGAAGATTAATGTAAATCTTTCACATTATTTTTTTTACTTTTTTTTGAATTTTTAGAAATATTTATATATGATTTCACACAATCTTAATATAACTATTGTTATTTTTTTATCATAGTGACGTAATAAAATTTAGGCATGCCTAAAAATTTAGAAACATTTATATACTATGAAAACAAACTTTAATACAAGTGTCATATATTTAGGTAAACCTAAATATTCACTTATACAAAACATATTATTAGTCAATAATAATACAATCTCCAAAATATAAATATTTTGTATTAAATTGGTTTCCACAATTTCCCAATTTAATGCGGGAAAATTTATCTGCCAAAATTTTCCAAAAAACATAAGTTGGTGTTTAAATCTCCTCATAAAAAATAAACACCAATTATTATCTCTTTTTCAAACATTTTTTATGGAATTTTTTAATGATCATTTTTACATGCGAATTATTTTTAGGTATGCCTAAAAAATCAAAACATTTATATACTTCTTCCGACAACATCAAATATGGTGATAAAAATTAGGTGTACCTAAAAATCTAATTTTTGATTACTACACTCCGATTTTTATTAAATTGGTCGAATGTTCTTTTCTAATTTAATAAAATGCATATAACTACTCTCACGAAATTAAATATGGTCGCCATATTTAATTTCACATATTTAAATTATTTTTTTTGAAAATGTTTATATGTATTGAAACAAAATATTTTAGTGTAGAAAACTTGAGGTGAAATTATGGCAAGCAATGCAAATAAACCAAAATGTTGTACAACTGACACTAAAGATTCAAAAAAAGAAAAAAGTATTTTCCAAAAATTATGGTGTTTCTTTTTTGGATGTAATTGTCACTAACTTCTTATTTTTTTTTTATTTTTCATTTTAACTATTCGATTGCTATTTTTAGGTAATATTTAAGTATTATAAAGTAAATAATGTTTTATATCTATTAAATTATAGTAGGTAGGATTATGGATAGGACTAGAAAAATAATTCTTGCTATATTGATTATTGTTTTGATTGGACTGTTCGCTATTATCGGAAGCGTATTTATAGGAAATGATACTCACCTTGACGAAGGTAGTAAAAATGTTTTGGTATGTGCTATCGATGAAAGCGAAGACAGGCCAGGTATGGGCGCCTGTGATATGGCATTCATTGTCCATATAGAAAATGGTACCCTTAAGGATTATACTCCATTTTATCCTGGAGGAATGACACATCCTAATGCCAGTGAACCTATGGAAGCTCAACAGCAAGGTGCAGGTTCAGCATTACTATTGCACGATGCATTTTGGGATGCTGATAATGTTAAGGATATGCAACTTGCAAAAGAAATTGTTGAATATCGTACAAACACAACAATTGATTCTGTTGTAGCTGTCAACGTTGAGGCATTGGATGCAGTGCTTGCAGCAGCAGCGCCATTGGAAATAAATGGTCAGACTCTTAATGCAAGTGGTATTGATTTCATCCGTGAAGAGGATTGGGGCAATGGTGTAGATAGAGGAGATGCAGTGATGGAAATTGTTAAGGCAGCTGCAAATTCCGCTAATGATCCTGTTAAAAAATCCGCAATGGTTAATGCAGCTTTGGATCAATACTCAAAAGGTAATATTATTATGGACCAGCAAGGTGCATTTGTTGGTTTATTAGCTTCAAAAGGAATTGAAACATTTTTCCATTAATTCCTTTTTTTCTTTTTTTTTGAGTCTGTAAAATTTTATAGGCTTCTTTCAAATTTTATTTTTTTACACTTGAAATTTCACTTCGATAAAAATTCGTTCTAATTTTTCTTTAATTTAAAAATAAACAATT
>Ga0256404_1002165_pt1 | contig 44395 bp, 36 predicted proteins | sample RumenRJG_01DNA_FD_185990 | JGI IMG/M metagenome (GOLD analysis project Ga0256404, IMG submission 185990) | Bovine rumen microbial communities from Lethbridge, Alberta, Canada - RJG_01 | ecosystem: Host-associated > Mammals > Digestive system > Stomach > Rumen | place: Canada: Alberta | collected... | reverse complement strand
TAAGATATAGATAGACAGGGACCGCAGACCAGCCGTGGCACAAGCTTCCGGCTTTATCAAAGTCATCAGCTCCCTGAATGGTCTCCCAGAAGGTCGTGGCTCCATTTCGAAGCATGAAGCCGAAATCGCGGGCAATAGTATCAAAAACCAAGCGGGCGTAGGCATCGGGCCTTTTAAGCAAAGCCTCAAATTTAAAAATACTGTGGCTGAGAGAAATGGGGACCAGTTCCCGGTCCGTATTTTCTGCAAGGCTGGCAGCAAAACGATTCGCTGGGGCCGTATTCTTGGCGGTGATCGTGCCGGCGGCCAGACTTTTCAGGACCGTATCCAGGACCGTGTCGGGCACCAGGCCGGATTCTACGGCTAAAGCCTGGGTCAGCTCGCAGTAATGATAGATTTTCGGGACTTTAGGCTCATAAAAGCTGGCATAGCAGCCCCGCTGAGGGTCGTAGAAGATCTGGTGGACATTTTGAGCCAGTTTATGGGCGCTTTCCAGGTAAGAAGCGGCCTTGAGCTGGCTGCCCAAAGACATTTCAAGGGAAGAAAGCGAAGTCAGTCCCATGATGACAAAGCACTGGAGAGGAGCATCATAGTAGGTGTTTTCCTCCGTGCAGGGATGGTCGCCTGAAAGGCCGGGTTCCCATTCGTAATAATTCCAGTAGGCGGGGCTGACAAAACGCGGGATCAGACCGGTCGGATCGATCCTTGCGATGAAGCCGTCTGCTATATCGCGGCAGACATCGAGCAGGCCCTTGACGGTCATGAAATCGTCGGAATATTTGAAATATTCCGCGACCTGAACCAGATAGATGGCGGAGTAGCAGGGAATGGTCCGGTAAAAGCGTCCGGGAGCGATCAGCTCCAAAAGGTGGTCGGAACGGAGGCTTTTAGCGATCACCTGAAGACTGGACGCGGCAAAACGGTATTCATCAAAAGCCAGGTAACCGCACAGCATCTGGTTGCGGCTGTCCATGGTATAAAGGGACTGTTCCCTCCAGGGGCAGTCTTCGTAGTGATCATGCATGCAGGCCTGAAGGGTGCGGACACCGGTCCGGAAGATCTGCTCATGCAGGTTATCGGCGCAGGTAAATTCATGGATCTGTTCCAGAGGATAAAAGACCGGGGTCATACCGGCGTAGTAGAGGATCGCCGAAGGAGCGTCTATGTGCAGCTCCAAGTACCGCACTCCCATGCGTTTCAAGGGGTAATAGAAAACGGTACGCCCTTTGGGAAGATGCAGGCAGGAGGCAAATTCGCGGTCATCGATCCGCTCGCGGACATGCATATCATCCAGCTGCTCGCCCCAGCCGACCCTGACTTGGCAATCTTCGGGCACGGAAATATCCAGGAGCAGGTAACCGACCAGCTCTCTTCCAAGATCTATGATCCAGTCATTGGCATCCAAACGGATCCCTTCCTGACTGGGAAGGGCCGGGGCAGGTACTGGTTTTTCCAGCTGGCGCCAGGCCAGCTGCATACGCTGGCCGCAGCTTTTGCTTACGTTTTCCGGCGACTCCAGAAAACGGCCGGCTGCGCATACCTTGGCAGGACAGGGAGGATCGACGGTCAGCCTTTTATTAGGACGGGGATACAGATCCCCGGCTCCCTGTTCGTAACCGGGAGCCTGTACGGCCGGCACCGGATCATCGGTAAGCGGGCGGGCGGTGTATTCAAATGAGAAGCCGATCTGAGTGCTGACGTAGGGGACTTTTTCTTTCCAACGGGTGTCGAGCCGGACTGGAAAACCGGGGCCGGATACCAGCAGTTCTTCTTCTTTTTCAAAAAGAGCAAAGACGGCTTCGGCAGGATAGGTCCGGTATAAGAAACTGTCTTCTCCCTGCCAGTAGGCTGTCAGGCGGAAACTGTTTTCGCCCGGGCGGACATACGGATCCAGATCGATCTCGTCATAGATCCTCCAGTCCGGATAATCGGGGAAGCCGCCGCTGGCGGCATAGGTATCGTTGATATACAAAACGTAGGCACTCGATACATGTACAAAACAGCGAACGTCTTTTGCATCATTCACATCGAAACGGCTGCTGAATTCGATCGTCTGATTAACGAAGCTTCCATCCGGATGCCAGATGGGAAGCGCATTTTCAAAAGGCTGCATACGAGACCCCCTTATCAAGATAATTTGCTTAAATGTGACCTTTTATAAGGGTTTTGTCAAGCGGGAAAGTGTAAAATTGCTTCCGCGGAATCGTCTGTGTTACAATAAGCCGACCAAGAAAAAGGAGGCCTGTTCATGTACGAGGATTTTGCCAGGGTATATGATGAATTTATGACCACGATCCCCTATACACAATGGGCGGATTATGCGGAGACCTTGTGGAAACACTACAAGATCGGCTATGAGAAAGATCAGAAAGAAAAGCCTTCGCTGGTCCTGGATCTTGCCTGCGGAACGGGAAGCCTGACCGTGGAACTGGCTAAAAGGGGCTACGACATGATCGGGGCCGATTCTTCCATGGATATGCTCAACTGCGCGCGCGATAAAATGGCCAGTGAGGGAGTCCTGGACAAGATCCTCCTTCTGGAGCAGGACATGAGGGAGTTTGAGCTGTACGGAACGGTGGAAAGTATACTGTGCACCTGCGACAGCCTGAATTATCTGCTGGAGGAAGAGGATCTTTTGAAGGTTTTCCGGCTGGCTGAAAATTATCTGGATCCAGGCGGCCTTTTTTTGTTCGATATGAACACGGAGTACAAGTACAAACAGCTTTTGGGCGACAGGACCTTTGCCGATACGACGGATGACGCGGCCTTTATCTGGCAGAATTACTATTATGATGACGACAGGATCAACGAATATCAGCTGACCCTGTTTGAAAAAGTAGGCGATCTGTACCGGAGGACCCGGGAGGATCATCTGCAGAAGGCATATGACCCTGAACAGGTCACGGACCTTCTGCAAAAGGCTGGGCTGAAGACGGAAGGGGTGCTGGATGCCTTTACGCTGGAGCCTGCCCGGCCGGATTCGGAACGGATCACTTTTGCAGCCCGCGAAACCTACAATAAGGAGAAATTTTATGGGTGATTATGTTATTCGAGGAACGGCAGCGGACGGACAGATCCGCGCTTTTGCCTGTGATGTGACACTGAGCGTAGAAGAAGGAAGGATGCGTCATGACTCCAGCCCTGTCGCCACCGCGGCGCTGGGCCGTACGATGGCGGCGGCCGCCATGCTGTCCTGTGATCTGAAAGACAAGGATGAGTCTATTACCATCAGTATCGCCGGAAACGGACCTCTGGGCAAGGTCATCGCTATCGGCGACGGAGCCGGACGGGTCCGGGGCTATGTGCAGAACCCTAAGGTAGATCTGCCTCCTAAAAGCAAGGGGCATCTGGATGTAGCCAGAGCTATCGGCATCGGTGTCATGAGTGTTATCAAAGATCTTGGACTGAAGGAACCTTACATAGGAACGACTCATCTGGTCAGCAGCGAGATCGGCGAGGATCTGGCTTATTACTTTGCCGAATCCGAACAGATCCCTTCCGCGGTCGCCTTAAGTGTACTGATGACCCCGGAGCATACCGTGTGGACAGCCGGAGGTTATCTGATCCAGCTGATGCCCGGAGCTACGGAGGAAACTGCGGCTATCCTGGAAGAAAGAGTTAAAAAGTTCCCCCAGCTGTCTCATTTTCTGGCGGAAGGCCATACCCCGGAAGAGGTGCTGGCTATCCTTCTGGAGAACATGGACTTTAAGAACAACGGACAGGTGCCTTATCACTTTGAGTGTGACTGCAGCAAACACCGTTTTGCCAACGGATTGGCCAGCCTGGGAGAAAAAGAACTGACAACACTGATCGAAGAAGGGCAGCCGATCGAGACGACCTGCAATTTCTGCGGTCAGAAATATTATTTCACGGTGGATGAATTAAAAGCCATCCGGGCCGGAAGCCGCCGTTGAATTAATAAAGTAGTCTTGATAAAAACATAACATAAATATCCGTTGACAAATATCAGATGCTTATGGTACATTTGATGCAATGTAAACGATTTAAGAGCAGAAGTTTTGTGCATCCCTTATAGAGCTTTAAGTATAGCGGCGGGGGGATAAACAAAGTGCCTGTTCTGAGATCGGGAGTTGTCCTAAGATAGCTCTATCCCTTGTTTTTACTGTGTGTTAGGAGGAAATTTATGTCTGACAAAATCAAAGTCGGGATCATTGGATGCGGCGGTATTGCCAACGGAAAGCATCTTCCGTCTCTGAAGACCCAGTTCGACCGCCTTGAGATCGTCGCTTTCTGCGATATCATCAAGGAAAGAGCCGTTAAGGCTGCCAAAGAATACGGGACTCCGGATGCGAAAGTTTATACCGATTATCGTGAGATGCTGCAGGATCCTTCCATTCAGACCGTTCACGTACTGACCCCCAACGTTTCCCACTGCGAGCTTACCTGCGCAGCTCTTCTGGCAGGCAAGGATGTTATCTGCGAGAAACCTATGGCAGCAACTCCCGCTGACGCCAAGAAGATGCTTGACGCCCGCGACAAGAGCGGAAAGATCCTTACCATCGGTTATCAGAACCGCTGCCGTCAGGATTCCCTGGCTCTGAAAAAACTGTGCGACGAAGGGGCTCTGGGCGAGATCTATTACGCAAAAGCTCATGCAATCCGCCGCCGCGGCGTTCCCACCTGGGGCGTATTCCCCAACAAGGCCCTGCAGGGAGGCGGACCGCTGATCGATATCGGAACTCATTCTCTTGACCTTACTCTGTGGTGCATGAACAACTACAAACCCAGAAGCGTCATGGGTGCATCCTTCCAGAAACTGGGCCCCTATCTGGAACCCGGCAACCAGGGCAACATGATGGGCGTTTGGGATCCCAAGACCTTTGAGGTAGAGGATTCCGCATTCGGTTTCGTTACCATGGAGAATGGTGCAGTCATCGTCATCGAGGCTTCCTGGGCCCTGAATACTTTGGATACATCCGAAGCAATGACCGAGCTGTGCGGGACCAAAGCCGGCGCGGATATGAAAGACGGTCTGCGTATCAACAAGATCGTTGCCGACAAGATGACCACCATGAAACTGGACACTGCTACTCCCAAGGGAGTTGATTTCTTCCCCGGCGCTGCGGTTCCGGCACCTGTTTACGAGTGCCAGCGTTTCTATGATGCCGTTGAAGGCAAAGGCACTCCGGTCGTTAAACCGGAAGAGGCTTATGTCGTTACTCAGATCCTGGACGCTGTTTACCGTTCCGCTGAGACCGGCAAGCTGGTAGAGTTCTAATTTATGTAAATCAAAGGGCGGGGCGTGTGTTCGTTCCGCCCTTATTTAAAAATATCAGGAGGGATAGATTGTATGGATAAAGTTTATCTTCAGACCTATTCTCTGCAGGACCACATGTTCACCGAATTCAAAGAGTCCCTGAAAAAAGTAGCCGACATCGGTTACGCAGGCGTTGAATTCGCAGGCAGCAACTACGGCAACCTTCCGGCGGCCGAGCTGAAAGCTTATATGAAGGAAATCGGCCTGGAGCCCCTTTCTTCTCATGTCGGCTACGAGAACCTGGAACGGGACATCCCCTATCTGGCAGAACTCGGAGCAAAATATATCGTTGCTCCCGGAGCTCCCATGGGCACCAAGGAAGAGGTTCTGACCACGGCTAAAGAGATGAACCGCATCGGTAAGATCGCACTGGAAAACGGTCTGAAACTCGGGTATCATAACCACACCCATGAGTTCGGCAAAGTCGACGGTGATAAGAGCGCAGAAGAGCTGCTGATCGAAAACACCGATCCGGATCTGGTATTTATCGAACTGGATGTAGGCTGGGCTACCTGTGCCGGTGTTGACGTTCCCAAGTTTATCGCCGATCATTCCGGCCGTGTAAAGATGATCCATGTCAAAGAGATGGATGCTGTTTACGGTATCGATAAACCGATGGACTTCAAGAGCCTGCCCAAAGATGCTGACGGACGTCCGATCCTGCCCGAAGAGTGGAAGCAGCACTTCCGCAAACTGCAGATGGCGGATGTTCCTACCGGAAAAGGTATCGTTGACTGGCAGAAAGTTAAATCGGTAGCGGATGCCAACGGAGCGGAAGCCTATGTGGTCGAGCGTGAGTACGACTACAAGGGCAACGATATCTTCGGCTGCGTAAAAGAAGACCTGGAAGCCCTTCGTCCCATCAAATAAGGCGTCAAAAGATAGAAAAATCCCCGGTAAGGGTGGCAATTCCGCCTTTTGTGCGCTATAATCAGAATGTAATCGTTATCAATAAGAGCCGCCGTAAGGGACCGACCCCTGCGGCGTGCTCGGCAATGAAATCTAAAGGAGAAATTAGGAATGAAACTTGGTGTTTTGACCGTTCCGCTTTACGGAATGGACCTTGAATCGGCCCTGAAGTATCTTCACAGCATCGGCGTTCAGGCTGTAGAGCTTGGATGCGGCGGATCGCCTGGAAAGAAACATCTGGACCCGGCTGTTTATCTGCATAATAAAGAAAACCAGAAAAAGCTCAAAGAGATCCTGGCTGAAAACGAGATCGAGATCGCGGCTATTTCCGCTCACGGCAACGCAGTTCACCCCAACAAGGAACATGCGGCTGCTATGAAACAGGATTTTGAAAATGCAGTTATGCTGGCAGAAGAACTGGGTGTTTCCACCGTTGTTGACTTCTCCGGCTGCCCCGGCGATTCTCCTACTTCTCAGTACCCCAACTGGGTCACCTGCACCTGGCCGGATGATTTCAAGACCATCCTTAAGTATCAGTGGGAAGAGGTCCTGATTCCTTACTGGCAGAACGAAGTTAAATTCATGAGAGAGCACGGCATTCATCGTGTCGCTTTCGAAATGCACCCCGGATTCTGCGTTTACAACCCCGAGACCTGCCTGAAACTGCGTGATGCAGTCGGACCGGAGATCGGCGCAAACGTTGACCCCAGCCATCTGATCTGGCAGGGTATCGATCCCTGCGCGGCCATCGACGTTCTGGGCAAAGCCGGAGCCATCTATCACTTCCACGCAAAGGATACCTATGTAGATCCTTATAAGACCGCTGTCAACGGTGTTCTGGATACCAAACCCTTCGATCGCATGAGCGAGCGCAGCTGGCTGTTCAGAAGCGTCGGCTACGGCCATGATGAGTTCTACTGGAAGAAGATCATTTCCGCCCTGCGCATGGTCGGCTATGACGGAGTCATCTCCATCGAGCACGAAGACGGTCTGATGAGCGTTAAGGAAGGCCTTGAAAAGGCTGTTTCCGTTCTGAAGGACGCCATCATCTATGAGGACCCGGTCAACGAGCATTGGTGGTAATTTTTCCCTGATGACGGTCCCAAGGGCCGCCCTGGCGAAATGACCTGCCGTCGGCAGAAATAACAGTTAAACCAAACAGGATCGGAGATGTCTCCGGTCCTGTTTTTGATTTGACGAAAGCCGGCGCGCCTGCTACAGTCAGAGCCGAATAAAGGAACTTTTCTGAAAAAAGGAGCTTTTCTGAAAGGAGAAGGGATATGGCTGATTTTCATTTTATCGATCGACTGACTCAGACCTATATCGACAAGGGATACTTCCCCTCGGCTGTTGTTTCGGTTTTTGATTCTCATAAGACCCTTTACCGTAAAGCCTACGGGGACAATCCGGCCCAAGGCGGCAAGGGACGGGCCAAAGTCGATACGTATACAGCCTACGACATGGCTTCCTGCACCAAGATCGCTACCGCTACTCAGATCCTGGACCTGATCGACCGGGGAAAACTAAGCCTGGATACGAAGATACCGGACATCCTGACCGATATCCGCAGTCATAAAGACTTATACAGCCGGACCCGGGCAGTGACCATCGAACAGCTGCTGACCCATACCTCGGGCATTCGGGACTGGTATCCTTTTTATACCCAGCAGGGGGTGGATTTTTACGATGTTTTCGAATCCTTTATCGGTAAAAGACCGCCTGAGACCCAGATGGTCTATTCGGATATGAACTTCATGCTGCTGGGTAAGGCAGTCGAGACCATCAAAGATAAGGAACTCAAAGACTGCCAGGAAGATCTGAAAAAGGCTCTGGGAGCCTCGCGCATGGACTTTCGTCCTCAGGATTTTGAAAATACCGCTCCTTCCTGCTACGGGAATGAGATCGAAGAGGGCATGGTCAAAGACGAAGGCCTGACTTTTGACGGCTGGCGTGACAAAACGAAACCGACATGGGGCGTTAATGACGGAAACTCTCATTACTTTTTTAACGACACGGCAGGCCATGCGGGTATTATCGCGGACGTGGACAGTTATGAGCGCTTATGCCGCTTTTATATGACGACCGACCGGCCTATTTTTATCGAAGCGCAGAAGCCCCGGGTCGCCGACCGGGGCCTGGGCTTTCAGACCGGGCCCAAACTGTATCCGGACGGGGGCTGCGGTCATACGGGATTTTCCGGTACCTGGTTTTGGATGAGCCGCAGGGACGATCTGGGCGTTGTGGCGCTGACCAACCGTCTGGCTTATCCTCACAGCAATCCCAACAGCACCAGCGATTTCCGCCACGAGCTGGCCTACGCCGTTTTTGACGCGCTGAAAGGGTAAGCTTTGTTGACGCCTGCCGGCCTTTGGGATATAATCAATATTCGGAATAGAACAGGGCTGCGTTTGAAACATGCGCAGCTGATTTCCGAGAGGTCAATAAATAATTACGGAGGGACTCACAATGGAAGGATACCAGTCCGCGGAATTTAAAAAAAGCATGAAGATCCGCCTCAACTACAACAACATGATGACTCGTTTCGTTGGGGAAAAGGGAATTTCTGAAGAAGAGATCACTGCCATCAAGGATCAGATCGAAGCCGCTAAAAAGGCCATGGTCAAAAAGCGCGCCGAGGGCGGCATGGACTGGAGGGATCTGCCCTATAATCAGAATGAGGTCGTCCGGGACATCATCGATTACGCAAACAGCGTCAAAGACCAGTTCGATGCCTTTGTCGTATTAGGCATCGGCGGTTCCGCCTTAGGCCCCATTGCCGTACAGCAGGCCATCAATCATCCTCTTTACAATGAACTGCCCCGCGAAAAACGCGGCGGCTGGCCCAAGTTCTATGTTGCCGACAACGTTGACCCGGAGCGCTTGAGCTGCCTGTTCGATGTCATCGATCCGGCCAAGACCCTGTTCAACGTCATCAGTAAATCCGGCGGCACTTCCGAGACCATGTCTCAGTTCATGATCATCAAAGAGATGCTGGAAGAAAAGCTGGGCAAGGAAGAAACGGCCAAGCACATCGTCTGCACCACCGACGGCGTGAAGGGCAATCTTCGTCCCATCTGCGCAAAAGAGGGCTACAAGAGCTTCGTGATCCCGGCAGGGGTCGGCGGACGCTTCTCCGAAATGACTCCGGTAGGTTTACTTCCGGCAGCCATGACGGGTATCGATATCAAAGCCTTCCTGGCAGGTGCTGCTTACATGGACGAGCTGTCCCAGAACGATAACGAGCGCGAGAACATCGCCTATATGTATGCGATCCTCAGCTCTATCGCTGTGAAACAGGGAAAGAATATCCATGTTATGATGCCTTACGCTGATTCTTTGAAATATATCTCCGACTGGTTCGCACAGCTGTGGGCGGAATCGCTGGGTAAGAAATTCCATCTGGACGGTACGGTCGCTCATGCCGGCCAGACTCCTGTCAAAGCTGTTGGCGTTACCGATCAGCATTCTCAGGTCCAGCTGTACGCAGAAGGCCCTTACGATAAAATGGTGGTATTCTTGGGTGTCGATAAATACCGCCGTTCCATCACCATCCCCAAGATCTACAGCGAGATCCCTTCTCTGGGCTTTTTGGGCGGTGTTACTCAGAATGCACTGATCCAGACCGAACAGGTAGCGACCGAGTACAATCTGCTTAAATCCGGCAAACCGAATATGGAGATCACCCTTCCCGAAGTCAATGAGTTCACCCTGGGCGAGCTTTTATACATGTTCGAAGTAGCCACCGGTTTTGCCGGTGAACTGCTGCAGGTCAACGCTTTCGACCAGCCCGGTGTTGAGGCAGGAAAGAATGCCACCTACGCTATGTTCGGTCGTCCCGGATATGAGGCTGTCAAAGAGGAACTGGACAACCGTCCTCAGCCCGAGAAAGCATATATCATCTGATTTTTCGTTCGTAATGAAGACAAAAGGCGCATTTATGCGCCTTTTGCGCATCTGTTGCGTCTTTTTGCACCTGTTGCGTCTTTTGTCTGTTAAAAAGGGATTTATACATATGAGAAAGAATCTGACACGCGGCCTTCTTGCTTTGCTGATGTGCCTGATGACGGTTTTTCTTTCCGCCTGCAGCAACACCGGAAAAGAAGAAAAGGCTTACGTGGACAGCCTGGACCAGATCAGCCAGGAGATAGCCGACCGTGATTTTGATGTAGAAACGGTCAATAAAGCCTTATCGGATGCCATTCAGAACAAGGACCAGGCTTCATATGACGAAAATCTGACCAAGCTTTCGGATTATGTCGACTGGCTCAAAGAGGAGTACGGCAAGATCGCGGACCTGGAAGCTCCCCAAAAGTATCAGGAACAGCAAAAGACCCTCTCGTCTGACGTCGACCAAATGAACCAGCTGTTGGATAACAGTATCAAGATCTATCAGATCGCCGCCAAGCAGATCGATAACAGCCTCACCCAGGAGGATGCGGACCAGTTAAGTCAGCTGGCAGATCAGATCGATCAGATCGGGCAGGTGGAAGATGAATTCGACAGTACCGTCAATTCCATCCTGCAGGGTCAAGACAGCAGCAACTAACCAATGCGTACGAGCGGCTCTTCTTTTCAGATGCAAGAAGAGCCGTTTGTTTTTCGGAGGTCCTATGAAACAATTACTGACCAAAAGCCTGTCCCTTATCCTGAGCCTTTGTCTGGCCGCTGCCTTACTGACCGGCTGTGATAATACGTCCGGGTCTTCCGGTAATAACGCGGAAAACGCGGATTCCAACACCAGTACGGCTGAGGCGCAGGTTCAGCCGGCTGACGCCTTGTCCGAAGGATCGTTGGATCCCGGGGACCGGAGCGGTTCTCAAGGGGCGGGTACGACTTCTTCTTTGGCAAACGGAGGATCCTCCTCCAAAGTTTCTTCCCGCAAGGAATCATCGGGGGCTTCGGAGGAAAGCTCGGAGCAGGGATCCAGCGCACTGACAGAATATCAGGGAAGGATCCTTAAACTCTCGCAGAATATCCTGGATATGAACGACAGCGTCAACGATGCAGTCGCCAGTCTTGAGACAGCCTACCAGAACAAAGATCAGGAAACCTACCGGACATCACTGGATACCCTGACCGACCTGATCAGCCAGCTGAAAGACGCCTATGCGGCTATTGCCGAAGAACCGGCTCCGGAGGGCCTGGAGGATAAGAAGGCGGATCTGGAAACGGCCTGCAGCAACCTGGAAGATATGCTGGATCTTTCCATGAGGATCTACGAATTGGGCTACAAGGGGCTTGGGGACCAGCTGACGGATGACGAGGTAAGCGAAATGACTGAGGACCAGACCAAGCTGACCGATCTTGAAGCCAGCACGGACGATTTTCAAAATGCTTTGACCGCCATCCTGAATATGACGGATGAAGATCTTTCCGAAAGCGGGGATTCGTAACATGACCTGGACAAACGAACAGCTTGAGAAGGCCAAAGACCTGATCCATCAAAGGCTTCTGGAAAAGGGGCTGGACGAACATGCTTTTATCGATCCGGCCGAGAATGAGAAAAGCGATCAGATCCGGTCGATCGTCGTCGTGCTTTTCCCCTATTATATGGGGACGTTTGAGGGCAATCTGTCCATGTATTGCCGGGCAATGGATTATCACGCCGTGGTCCCCGGCTACCTGAATCCGATCGGGCAGGAAGTGGAAAAGATGCTGGGGCCGGAACTTGACTGGCACAGCTGGGCGGATACAGGGCCTCTGCACGACCGCCTGCTGGCTCTTAGGAGCGGGCTGGGCTTCAGGGGCGTCAATCAGATGCTGATCAATAAAAAGTACGGAAGTTTTGTCTTTATCGCTTACATGACCTTCAGCTGCCACCTTCCGGCCGATCCGGCCGTTGAGTGGACTGTGGAGCCCAAGTGCCTGAAGTGCGGGCGCTGTATCAAGGCCTGCCCGGGACAGGCAATGAAGGAAGACGGCAGCTTTGAGGCCCGGCGCTGCCTGTCGGGTATCACCCAGAAAAAGGGCGAGCTGGAAGACTGGGAAAAAGAGATCTTTTTTAAAGAGCATATGATCTTCGGCTGCGATGTCTGCCAGAGCGTATGCCCCTATAATCAGGATCTGCCGGTCACCCCGATCAAAGAATTCCGGGACAGCTGCATCGATTCCCTGACCATGGAGGATCTGGAAGGACTGTCCCGCAAGCAGTTTTTGGAAAAATATCCTCACCGGGCTTTTACCTGGAGAGGGCCTGCTGTTTTAAGGCGCAATCTGACCATGCTGGCCCAGCATGACAAGGAGCAGGAACAGATAAAAGGCCCAGAAGTACAATCGTGTCAGGATACAGAAGAGGACGACCATGGAAATTGAACGAAAATATCTGCCTCTGGATCTTCCCCGGGATCTGGAAAGCTATCCTCATAAAAGGCTGACCCAGGGCTATATCAGCCGCGACCCTGTCATCAGGGTGCGCTCGATCGAAACCCTGGACGGCAGCGGACAGGCGGATCGTTATGTGCTGACGGTAAAAAGCAGCGGTCTGGCGGTCCACCAGGAATATGAACTGGACCTTACCCGGTCCCAATTTGATTCTCTCTCGGAAAAAGTCGAAGGCCATCTGATCAGCAAAGTCCGTTATGTGATCCCGCTGGATAATGGACTGAAAGCGGAGCTGGATCTGTTTGAAAGCGGCTGCCGCATCCCGGGCCTTAGGATGGTGGAGGTGGAATTCCCTTCGGTCGAGGCTATGAACGCCTTCAGGCCGCCGGCATGGTTCGGCAAAGATGTGACCGAAGATTATCATTATCACAACAGCAATTTATCGCTTTGAAATTTTATAGATAAAATAGGTGAGCATATGGAAACAGAGCAATTGGAGATGCAGGCTCTTTATTATAAAGCTCTGGAAGACTACCGGACACCGGAAAAACATGATGAAGCTTTCATGTTTTTGCAGCAGGCAGCTGACCGCGGGTATCCGGAAGCTTCCAAAAAGCTGGGAGCCTTGTTTCTTTCGGGACAATACGATCCCTACCCTGTAAAAGATCCGGAAGAGGCCGTCAAATATATACAGAAAGCGGCCCAGAGCGGGGATGAAGAGGCTATGTACTGGCTGAGCCAGTGCTATGAAATGGGTGTCGGCATCAAGCCGAACAAACGGGAAGCCCGTTTCTGGCGCAATCTGGCTGTCCGCCACGGTTTTGAGCCCGATGACGGCAGCGGAGAAGAAAAAGAACAGGCGGAAGTGACCGGAACTTCCGAACCTCAGACGGACCAACCTCAGACGGATGAAACCCCAAAGAATGAACCCCAGACGGACGAACCCAAAGAGGATACATCCGCTGCGGACAAGGACGAAGTGATCAAGGCCCCTGCCTGGGCCAAAGATTACCGGACTCCCAAGGCCGGCTACTGGCAGTCTGACTATCAGGCACCTGCCCGGCCGGTCCCCAAAGAAGAAGAGGGCATGGCCGACTGGCTTGACGGCCGTATAGGCGAGACCCAAAAACAGGAAGAAGACCGGCAGAAAGAGCATGACTTTCAGGAAGCGGTCAGCCAGCAGGAAGAGGAAGAAAAAGAAATACAAATCAAAGCGGACCAGAAGACGGTAAGCGGTTTCAGCACTGCCGGCCTGGTGACAGGATTTGCTGTCGGAGCCTTGCCGGCGGTCCTTTTTTGGCAGCTGGCAGGCCCTTTTACCAAAGTTTATGCCGTCAGACTCTTCATTGTCCTGGCTGTCTGTCTGGCCCTGGCTCTGGCCGCAGGGGGATGGGCCCTTGGCAGAAAGGCGGCCGGCCGCAAGGTACGCCGCAGGACCGCTTTCAGGCAGACTCCTTTTTACGCAGGCTTTCCCATCGAAAAAGACCGGTGGACCGACCATGAAAAAAGGCTGTGGGAGGTTTATCAGGCTTTATCCGGCAATTTTCTGCCTGTCTCCAGGAAAAGCTGGCCTGACACGGCCCGCCTCAACCAGTTCCGCGGTCTGATGTGCCCGGGCTGGACCTTTGAAGACGAGGGACAGACGGTAAAACCCGATTTTATACTAGCCGACGCCCGCACGGTCTATATGGTCACAGTAGCCGATGACGACCGGATCAGCCTGAAAGACCTGGAAGGCAGGGCAGACCTTGTCGGCAAGGCGCTGACTAAGGCCGGAGGCTTTACAGAAGGACAGTTGGATCTGGCGGTTGCGACTCTTTTGCCTCAGGGCAAGGTCCCGCCGGAAACGCTTAAAGAAGAGGAGACTCAAAAAGAGCATCTGATCTGTTCCGGCCGGGGAGAAAGACTGCTGGCGGCTATCGAGACCAGAGAGCGGACCATGAAGGCCGGACCGGTTTCGAAAGAGCAGCTGGCCGTCTGCCTGTCTCATTTATCGGATAAAAAGTTTACAAAAATGTAATGAGGGCAGCGGGCGGCTTCCTTGAAAAAGCAGGGGCCCGATGGTAGAATGATAAGAACCCTTTTCATATCCATTGCGGAGGAACATTCGTGGGATTTATTCAGAAAATATTCGGAAATACAAGTGATAAAGAAGTAAAACGCCTGAAACCTTTGATGAACCAGGTGCTGGCACTGGACAGCACTATGGCGGCCCTGTCGGACGATGAGCTCAAAGGCAAGACTCAGGAATTCAAGGACCGTCTGGCTAAGGGGGAAACGCTGGACGATCTTCTGCCGGAAGCTTTCGCGGTCGTACGCGAGGCTGCCTGGCGTGTGCTGGGGCAGAAACATTTCCCCGTACAGATCATCGGAGGCATCATCCTTCATCAGGGACGAATCGCAGAGATGCGTACCGGTGAAGGTAAGACCCTTACTTCTACGCTGCCGGCTTACCTGAATGCGCTGGAAGGCAAGGGCGTTCATATCGTTACCGTCAACGATTATCTGGCTTCCCGTGATGCGGAGTGGATGGGCCAGATCCATCGCTTCCTGGGCCTGACGGTGGGCTGCGTCGTGCACGGCCTTACCAATGACCAGCGCCGGGATGCCTATAACTGCGACATTACCTACGGAACCAACAATGAGTTCGGTTTCGATTATCTGCGGGACAACATGGTGGTTTACAAAAACCAGCTGGTCCAGCGGGATCTTCATTACGCCATCATCGATGAGGTTGACTCGGTCCTGATCGATGAAGCCCGCACGCCTCTGATCATTTCCGGCCAGGGCACCAAATCGACCTCTTTGTACCAGCAGGCGGACCTTTTGGCCAGCCAGCTGAAAAAGGGCCGCGTGATCGGCGATACCAGCAAGATGGCCGAACTGATGGGCGAAGAAGTGACCGAGGAAGGTGATTTTGTCGTCGATGAAAAGGAAAAGGCCTGCACACTGACTGCCGAAGGTGTTAAAAAGGCGGAGCAGTTCTTCCATCTGACCAATCTGACCGACCCCGAGAACGCAGAGATCCTGCATAACATCAATATAGCTCTGAAGGCTCATTACCTGATGACCAGAGACAAGGACTACATCGTCAAGGACGGCCAGATCGTCATCGTCGATGAGTTTACCGGCCGTCTGATGCCGGGCCGCCGTTATTCGGACGGCCTTCACCAGGCCATCGAAGCCAAGGAAAAGGTAGAGGTAAAGCGGGAGTCCAAGACCCTGGCTACCATCACCTTCCAGAACTTCTTCAACAAATATGATAAAAAATGCGGTATGACCGGTACTGCCAAGACGGAGGAACTGGAGTTCCAGGAGATCTACGGCATGGACGTAGTCGAGGTCCCCACCAACAAACCGGTCATCCGTAAAGACCTGCCCGACATCGTTTACCGTACCAAGAAGGAAAAATTCAAGGCTGTCGTGGAAGACATCAAAGAGTGCCACGCCAAAGGACAGCCGGTCCTGGTCGGCACGATTTCGGTCGAAACATCCGAGATGCTGAGCCAGATGCTGCGCCGGGAAGGCATCGTGCATGAAGTCCTGAACGCAAAGTTTCATGAACGCGAAGCCCAGATCGTAGCCCAGGCAGGCCAGGTGGGTGCAGTCACCGTTGCCACCAACATGGCCGGCCGCGGTACCGATATCAAACTGGGCGAGGGCGTAGCCGAGCTGGGCGGCCTTAAGATCATCGGCACCGAGCGGCACGAATCCCGCCGTATCGATAACCAGCTGCGCGGACGTTCCGGACGTCAGGGAGACCCCGGTGTGTCCCGCTTCTATGTCTCTTTGGAAGACGATCTTTTACGCATTTTCGGCGGCGAGCGCATGAATAAGATGCTGGAGACCTTCCGTGTGCCGGAAGATACTCCCATCGAAGATAAAATGTTTACCAAAGCCATCGAAAACGCCCAGAAAAGGGTCGAAGAGAACAACTTCGGCATCCGTAAACATCTTCTGGAATATGATCAGGTCATGAACGAGCAGCGCGAAACGATCTACGCGGAGCGCCGCCGGGTCCTGGAAGGCGAGAACCTGAAGCCGGAGATCATTAAAATGATCGATGGCCTGGTTGACCAGAACGTCGACGAGGTCGCAACGGCCGAGGCTAAGTACCCCGAAGAGTGGGATATGGCCAAGCTGACGCTGAATTTGTCCTCTGTCATCCCCTTCGGCAAGATCACCCTGGGCCCGGACGATAAGGATATCACCGCCGACCAGTTCAAAGACCGCCTCAAAGAAAAGGCTCATCAGATGTACGAGGCCAAGGAGAAGGAGATCGATGAGGACATGCCCGGCCGTATGAGAGAGGTCGAACGTATGATCCTTCTCAGGTCCGTCGATACCCTGTGGACCGACCATCTGGACATCATGGATCAGATGCGCCAGGGCATCGGCCTTCAGGCCTTCGCTCAGAAGAATCCTCTGGATGAGTACCGCCTGATCGGCTACGATATGTTCGATGAACTCAACCATAATATCGTTACTACCACGGTCCGCAGCCTGTATGCGGTCCATCTGGTCAAAAACGAAGAGGTAGAGCGTAAGGAAGTCGGTAAAAATATCTCTATGAACCACGGCGGGGACGACAGTAAGGTCAAAAAACCGGTCCGCCGTATGAGTAAAAAAATCGGCCGCAACGATCCTTGTCCCTGCGGCAGCGGCAAGAAATATAAAAACTGCCACGGACGGTTCGATGCCATGCAGGACATCTGATCCGGCCGGACTGGCGTAAATTTTAGTAAAGGAACGAAAGGGTAAGGGCATGCTGGAGTTTGAGAATTTCAAAACCGAACTGGAAAAATATAAAGAACCCCTTGTTGAACTGGGCAAGGCTTTGAATCTGGACCGGGTAAGACTGCGCAACGAAGAGCTGGAAAGAAAGCAGATGGAGCCCGGCTTCTGGGACGACGCCGAGAACAGCCAGAAGGTCGTTCAGGAAGCAGGCAGCTGCAAACGTCTGTTGGACCAGTATGCCAGCCTTGAGCAGGCCTGGGACGATTCCATGACCATGATCGAAATGGGCAACGAGGAAGAGGACGCCGACATGATCCCCGAGGTCAAAGAGCAGATCGATGACTTTAAAAAGCAGTATGAGACCCTGAAACTGAGTTCTCTTCTGACTGGGGAGTTCGACCACAACAATGCTATCATGACCCTGCATGCCGGAGCGGGCGGAACGGAGGCCTGCGACTGGACCAGCATGCTCTACCGCATGTACACCCGTTGGGCCGAGAACCACGGCTACCAGGTAGAAGTGCTGGACTATCAGGAAGGCGATGAGGCCGGCATCAAGTCGGTCACCATGCAGATCAACGGAGAGAATGCCTACGGGTATCTGCGCTCGGAAAAAGGTGTCCACCGCCTGGTCCGCATCTCTCCTTTTGACGCGGCCGGCCGCCGCCACACCAGCTTTTCTTCGTGCGAGCTGATGCCGGAGCTGGACAAGTCCATCAACGTGGACATCAACCCGGATGATCTTCGAATCGATGTATACCGTTCGTCGGGAGCGGGCGGCCAGAAGGTCAACAAGACCTCGACGGCTATCCGTATCACCCATATCCCCACCGGTATCGTGGTACAGTGCCAGAACGAGCGGTCTCAGTATCAGAATAAAGACAAGGCCATGGAAATGATGCGGGCCAAGCTGTATCAGGTAGAACTGGAAAAGCAGCAGGAAAAGAACGCGCAGATCCTGGGCGAAGTAAAAGACAATTCCTTCGGAAGCCAGATCCGTTCCTACGTCTTTCACCCCTATACCATGGTCAAAGACCTGCGGACCGGTGAAGAGACCGGCAACATCCAGGCAGTCATGGACGGCGATCTGGATCCCTTTATGAATGCTTATCTGGCCTGGGATAATCAGCGCCGCAAAGCAGTTAAGTAAACTTTACGGATGAGATGAAAAAACAGATAAAAAAACTGATTTTGGCTCTTCTTGTCCTGTCCCTGGCTATATCATCGACGGGCTGCGTGACCGGGACCATTTACGGAAAACCGCTGGATAATGCCTCTGACGAGGAGACCGGCAGCGGGACCATTCTTCTTAAAAATATAATGGACGCCATGAGGGCGGACGATCCGGATGCGCTCAACAAGATGGGCTGGCACTACGGACAGAGCGACGCGGAAACCTTCGAGACCTACTGGCATGAGTGGCAGGATCTGAAGGATAAATACGGTCAGCCGACAGCGTCCCAGATCACAGAAGCTTACGAATTCGGCGATGATCTAGTCTTTGTCGGCGCCTTGACCATGGAAAAGGGCGGGACCCTGTATGCCCAGTTTGAGACGACAGATGCCGGCCTGATGGTCAAAGCCTATTTGTATGAGGACCCGGATACCGTACTGGCCGACACAAAGATCCCGGACGGAGTGACCGAAGAGGACATAACCGTGGGAGAGGGGACCGATTATCCCCTGGCCGGAAAGATCACCTACCCGGCCGGAGCTAAAGCGGGCGATAACCTGAAAGCGGTCGTCCTGGTCAGCGGCGACGGGGCCAATGATATGGACTTTAAAGCCGGAAATACTTACTTTTACCGCGACCTTGCCTGGGGCCTTGCTCAGGAAGGGATCGTATCGATCCGCTATGATAAAAGAACATTGACCTATTCGGACCAGATCACCGATGAAAACGCTCCGGCGGAGGATTTCACGGTAGCTTTTGAGTATACGGATGATGCCAACCTGGCAGCTGCCATGCTGCGGGATCTGGATTTTGTGGACCCCGACCAGGTTTATTACGCGGGCCACAGCCAGGGAGCCATCGTAGCGCCAAGGGCCGATCAGGAAGGCGGCGATTATGCCGGCTTTATCATGATCAACACCAGTCCCCGCCCCTGGTACGATGTTATTTACGACCAGTACATCCATTACGGCCTGATCGATCAGAGCAGCGAAAAGATCTATTATTTGGTGACTAAGATCAAGTCGGAGCGGAACTGGGTGGCCAAAGGCAAATATAACGATGTCAAGGACAGTCAGCTGACCACGGAATTTGCCCTGACCCGTCCGGCGGCCTTCTGGAAGGATTATTTCAGTTTTGACTATGTGGATGAGCTGGAAAAACTGGAGAAACCGACCCTGATCCTGCAGGGCGAAGCGGATTATCAGATCACGACCGACCGTGACTTTTGTGTCTGGCAGGAAGAGCTGGACGGTCAAAGCTGGGCCCAGCTGAAAAGCTATCCGGGGCTCAATCATCTGATGTGCCCCTCTCAGGGCTGCTTTGCCGGCCATTATAAAGAATATGATATGCCAGCCAGGGCATCCGAAGACGTTATCCAAGATATCGCGTCTTTTATTAACCAGGGAAGTATATCGAAATAAAGAAAAGACGCAGCCCATCTTTTGCAAGCTGCGTCTTTATTGCTATATGAAAGAAAGTCTAAGGAGGCCCCTTCATGGCCGCAGAAACTACCGGTAAGGTCCGATTTGTCCATTTACACGTGCATACCGAGTACAGCCTTCTGGACGGTTCGTCCAAGATCACCGAGATCGTCAAACAGGCGAAAAAGCTGGGCATGGACTCGCTGGCCATCACGGATCACGGCGTTATGTACGGAGCCGTCGATTTTTATAAAGCCTGCCTTGCCGAAGGCATCAAGCCCATCATCGGCTGCGAGGTCTATGTAGCCGGGGGCAGCCGATTTTCCCGTGAGGAAAAAAACGGGGCCCGCTATGACCACCTGGTCCTTCTGGCTGAAAGCAATGAAGGCTATCAGAACCTGATGAAGCTGGTCTCCCGCGGCTTTACCGAAGGGTATTACTATAAGCCCCGGGTGGACTTTGAACTGCTGACCCAGTATCACCAGGGACTGATCGCTTTGTCGGCCTGCCTGGCAGGTGTGGTAGCCAGACCTCTTTTGGCCCAGGGTTACGAAGAAGCCAAAAAGACCGCTCTTAAATATGCCGATCTGTTCGGGCCCGATCATTTTTACCTGGAACTGCAGGATCACTGTGACCACAGCCCGGACCAGACCCGGCTCAACCAGTCCCTTCTGCGCATGAGCAAGGAGACCGGCCTGCCCTTGGTGGCCACCAACGATGTCCATTATATTTTCGAAAGTGATAAAGGAGCGCATGATATCCTGCTCTGCCTCCAGACAGGCAAAAAACTGACCGACGAGGACCGTCTGCGCTATGTCGGCGATTACTGGCTGAAGAGCCCGGAAGAAATGGCGGCCTTGTTCCCTTATGCCCCTGAAGCGATCGCTAACACTCAGAAGATAGCAGACCGCTGCCATATCGAGATCAAATTTCACGAGCGTAAGATCCCCAACTATCCCAAACCGGAAGGGGCTAAGGCCGAAGACATGCTGAGCCAGCTGTGCATGAAAGGCCTTAAAGAGCGCTACCCGGACTGTGATCCTCAGAATCCCTCTTATGATCCGGCAAAAGCGCGCTACAAGTGGGACGATCTGGTGGACCGCCTGACCTATGAAAACAGTGTCATCAGCAAGATGGGCTTTGCCGACTATTTTCTGATCGTATGGGACTTTATCAACTTCTCCCGTAAGAATGGGATCCGGGTGGGTCCGGGCCGGGGCTCGGCGGTAGGCGCCCTGACTTCTTACTGCCTGTATATCACCAGCGTCGATCCTCTGCGCTATAATCTGATCTTCGAGAGGATGCTCAACCCCGAACGTGTCAGTATGCCGGATATCGATACCGACTTTGACTACCGCAGAAGGGGCGAAGTCATCGATTATGTGGCCGATAAATACGGACACGACTGTGTGGCTCAGATCGTTACCTTCGGCACCATGGCGGCCCGCCTGGTGATCCGGGACGTAGGCCGCGTCATGGATATGCCCTACGGGGAAGTCGACAAGATCGCCAAGATGGTGCCCAACGAACTGAAGATCACCATCGATCTGGCCCTGGAGCGGAACCCGGAACTCAAACAGATCTATGAAGAGGACGATCAGGTCCACCGCCTGATCGATATGTCCCGCCGCCTGGAAGGCCTGCCCCGCCATACTTCTACCCACGCGGCCGGTGTTTTGATCAGCCAGACCTCCACCATGAACTATGTGCCCCTGTGCACCAATGACGGCAACGTGGTCACCCAGTATACCATGACGACACTGGAGGAGCTGGGCCTGTTAAAGATGGACTTTCTGGGCCTCAGGACGCTGACGGTCATAGGCGACACCGTGGACATGGTCAAACAGACGGAAGGGGTAGAGCTTGACGTCGACAATTTGAACATGGATGATCCGGATGTCTACAAAATGATCGGCCAGGGTAAGACCGACGGGGTCTTCCAGCTGGAGTCGGCGGGCATGACCCAGTTCATGCGGGAGCTCAAGCCGCAGAACCTGGAGGATATCATTGCCGGGATCTCCCTGTACCGGCCGGGCCCCATGGATTTTATCCCCAAGTATCTGGCCGGTAAGAAGGATCCGTCCAGCATTACCTATAAAACGCCCCAGCTGAAACACATACTGGAGACGACCTACGGATGCATCGTCTATCAGGAGCAGGTCATGCAGATCGTGCGCGATCTGGCCGGCTATACCATGGGCCGCAGCGACCTTGTCCGCCGGGCCATGTCCAAGAAAAAAGCGGACGTCATGGCGACCGAACGTCACAACTTCGTTTACGGAAACGAGGAAGAGGGAGTCGACGGGTGCGTAAAGCGCGGCATCGACGCCAAGGTAGCGGAAGAGATCTATGACGAAATGGTCGATTTCGCCAAGTACGCCTTCAACAAGTCCCACGCTACGGCATACGCGGTGGTCGCCTATCAGACCGGCTGGCTGCGCTGCCACTATCCGGTGGAGTTCATGGCTTCGATGATGAACACCTATCCGGGACGTGTGACCGAGTATATCCAGAGCCTGCGCAATGACAAAGTGGAGCTTCTGCCCCCGGACATCAACGAAAGCTACACCGGTTTTTCGGTGGTCTGCGTCAATGAAAACGGCCGCAGGGTAAAAAAGGTCCGCTACGGGCTTGCCTGTGTGAAAAATGTCGGGACCTCTCTGGTCGACCGCATGGTTGCCGAACGAGAGGAAAACGGGTCCTTTGTTTCGATGACGGATTTCTGCCGTCGTATGCAGATGCAGGATCTGAACAAGCGGGCCATGGAGAACATGATCAAGGCCGGTGCCTTTGATTCGCTGGGAGGCAGCCGGGCCCAGTATCTGCAGGCTTACATCCTGATCATGGATGCGGCCTCTGTCTGGAAAAAGAATATGATGAGCGGCCAGATCGACCTCTTTGACGTCGGTGCCGGGAGCGCTCCGGCCGATCAGGACGACCGCATGGATGATCTGCCCAAGGTCGAGGAGTTCAGCCCCCTGCAGAAACTGGCTTTCGAAAAAGAAGTGCTGGGCATTTATCTGACCGGGCACCCCCTGGATCAGGACCGGCAGGCTTTACAGAAGTACTGCAGCAACGTTTCGACCGATTTTAAGTATGTGCCTCAGGATACGGAGGAGTCCGGCATCGATCCGGCCGAGCAGCTTATGCAGCCGTCTCTTCGCGACGGCCAGTTCGTCACTATAGGCGGTATGATCGCCGAAAAGACCATCAAGTCCACCAAGACCAATAAACTGATGGCCTTTCTGACCTTGGAGGATCTGTACGGGACGGTCGAGGTACTGGTCTTTCCCAATACTTACGAAGACTATAAACCTCTGCTGGAAGAAGACCGCAAGATCTTCATCAGGGGGCGGGTCAGCCTGGAGGAAGAGGACGACAGCAAAGTCATCGCCTCGGTCATCGCTCCTATGGAAGACCCTTCCAGGCTATTTGAAAAAGGCCCCCGCCGCCAGGGACAGGGCGGTCCGGCCCCCTATGCGGGCCAGGCAGCTCCGGATCCCAATGGCATGGACCTGGTGGATGTGTCCAGTGAATTCATGACCTACGGCAATGCTCCTCAGGGAGATACTTTTTCGACGGTCCACTACGACCCGGATATGCCCATCAACGCCAAACCTCAGCCGGGAACCGTAAGACCGGCGGAGGCCGCTTCCACCAGGACCGGCGTCAGTCAGAAGGCCAAAAGCCTGTGGCTGCGTTTTTCATCCAGGAGCGACTGGGAAGAGAAGAAGGACGCTGTCTGCCGTATCCTGGCCAATGACCCGGGCTACCGGGAAGTGCGCATCTATCTGGAGAAGGAGAAGGTCCGCCTTAAGGCTCCGGCCAGATACAACACATCGGCCAGAAGGGACACCGTGGCCGGCCTGAAGAAGCTTTTGGGGGAGAAAAACGTTGTCTGAGAGCTTTTGTAAGCTTTGCGTAAAAAGGGTTCCGAAGCCCTTTGCTGGTATCGATTACAGTTGATTTTCCTTTTCACTTGCGCTAAAATGAGGCGTAAACTTACATGTATATGAAGTCCGCGTTTAGCGCGGCCACTTTAAAAAGTACTGGTTTTGAAAGGAGCGTTCTAATGTCTGAAAATTCAAAGATGCAGACGATCGGTGTGCTGACTTCCGGCGGCGACGCGCAGGGTATGAATGCCTGCATCCGTGCTGTGACCCGTTATGCCTTGAATAACGGCATCAAAGTCAAGGGTATCCTGAGAGGCTACAGCGGCCTTCTGGAAGACGACATCATCGATCTGGATGCGGTTTCCGTGGGCAATATCATTCACAGAGGCGGTACCATCCTGTATACGGCGCGCTGCCTTGAGTTTATCGATCCGGATCCTAAAAAAGCAGAAGCGGCGATCGCTCACGCGGCAGATAATGCGAAAAAAGCAGGGATCCAGGGCCTTGTCGTCATCGGCGGCGACGGTTCCTGGAAAGGGGCTCAGAAACTGAGCAAACACGGCCTTAATGTCATCGGTATCCCCGGGACCATCGACCGTGATGTAGCCTGCTCTGATTACACCATTGGTTTCGACAGCGCTGTCAGCATCGCTCTGGAAGCGATCATCCGTCTCCGCGATACTTCTTCTTCGCATGAGCGCTGCTCGGTCATCGAGGTCATGGGCCGTAAATGCGGCGAGATCGCTCTGTGGGCCGGCCTTACCGGCGGTGCTGACGCGATCCTGATCCCCGAACGCCCCGAGACTGCTAACTTTGAAAATATCCTGAAGGTCATCCAGGCCAACCGTGCGCGCGGCAAGAAAGACAACATCATCGTTGTTGCCGAGGGCGTAGGCGGTACTGTTGAACTGGCCAAACGCATTCAGGAAGAGACCGGCATCGAGTCCCGCGCGACCATTCTGGGCCATGTACAGCGCGGCGGTATCCCGACAGCTACCGATATCATGCATGCGTCCCGCATGGGCGTTTACGCGGTCAAAAAGCTGATGCAGGGAGCCAACAACCGTGTCGTTGCCTTCAAGGACGGCAAGTACTGCGACTTCGACATCGACGAAGCGCTGGCCATGGAGCGCAAACCTTCGATCGAGATCGAAGAAGAAAATGAAATGATTTCGACGTATTGATCGAACCGAATTCAATAAGGGCCGCTGTGCTTTTGAAGTACAGCGGCTTTTTGCTACCAAACTTTAGTAAGCAGGAGCTGCAGCTGTTATGAAAGAAATCAATGTTAATGTAGCCGTGCATCCGGTCTCGTACAGGCTTGTGATTGGCACGGACCTGTTTCCTCAGATAGCCAAAGATCTGAAAGAGCACCCGCTGGGGAAACGATATGCCATCATCACCGATAGTCAGGTAGATGCTTTCTGGAGCCATAAGCTTGCGAACGAACTGGCTGCCCAGGGTCTGACTGGAGATATTTTCCTTTTCCACGAAGGGGAGAAGAGCAAAAACCGCAAAGTCAAGGAAGAGCTGGAGAATCAGCTGCTTCAGCGGCGCTACAACCGGGACAGCTGTGTGCTGGCCTTAGGCGGCGGGGTCGTCGGCGACCTGGCCGGATTCGTAGCGGCCACCTACATGCGGGGCATCCCGGTGGTGCAGATCCCGACGACCACCCTGTCCATGGCGGACTCCAGCATTGGGGGCAAGACCGGAGTGGATACTCCTTACGGAAAGAACCTGATCGGGGCCTTCCACCATCCTTCGGTCGTCTATATGGACATGAAGACCCTGAATACCCTGGATGACCGCAATTATTACTCAGGCCTGACTGAATTGATCAAGCACGGCTTCATCTGGGATCCTTCCATTCTTGATTTTGTCGAAGACCATCTGGATGACATCCGTCACCGGAGGACTCAGGCCCTGGAGGATCTTTTTGTCCTCAACTGCCGTGTCAAAAATGCCGTTGTCTCTCAGGACGACCAGGAAAAAGGCATCCGGTCTATCCTGAATTACGGCCATACCATGGGCCATGCTCAGGAGGCTGCCTCCGTTTTCGCCAGGGAAGCTAAAGATAAGGCAGCCCAAAAGAAGGGGGACGAAAAGGAAGAGGAGGCAGATGACGGGCCGATCGCTCTGACTCACGGCGAAGCGGTCTCGATCGGCATTGCCTTTGCCGCCCGCCTGGCTCTGGAAAAAGGCCTGTGCAGCCAGGAGTGGACCGACCGGCAGATCGGTATCTTAAAGATGATGGGCCTGCCCACCGAACTTCTTAATGAACCCGGTCAGGATGCTCCCGACGTGGATCATCTGCTGCGTCTGATGCGGATGGACAAAAAGAACCGTGACGGCCAGTACCGTTTTGTTTTTACGACCGAGGCCGGCAAAGCCGTCTGGGGCGTTCCGGTCACCGAGGACGAGATCCGCAGGGCCGTGGCCAAATACTCAAGTAAAGCCGGGGAGGACTGAGCCATGTCGGAAAAACCGGACGAAAAAACGATCCTTATGCTGGAAAAGAAGGCTCTGGAAGCCAGAAAAAGAGCCTATACCCCTTATTCCCATTTTTCGGTGGGGGCAGCCCTTCTGTGTACGAACGGCCATGTCTACCTGGGCTGCAATATCGAAAATGCTTCGTATACCCCTGTCAACTGCGCGGAAAGAACGGCATTTTTTAAAGCTGTCAGCGAAGGGGAAAGAGACTTTGAAGCCATGGCGATCGCGGGAGGGCCCGACAGTGGGGAGGATCTGGTCCTTTGTTCCCCCTGCGGTGTCTGCCGCCAGGTCATGAGGGAGTTCTGCAGGGATGATTTCCTTATCTTCTTCAGTGACGGAAAAGGCGGTTTTATATCCAGGACTCTTAGCGAGATGCTGCCCTTCGGCTTCGGTCCGGATCAGCTGCTCGGGCACGGAGAAAAATAAAAACTTTTCCACTTTCTGTCTGAAAAGAAAACCATTCGGGATCCTGACACGATAATATTGTTGTAGGAACTTGTAAGGCATCCGGGACATCGGTCTTTTGTATCAGGCCGGGCAGGCGGAAATTTTACAGCGGCACTGGAAAATTTCCGGTTGCCTTATAAGAAAAAATATGGTACACTCTCTATCTGGATTGTAAATCCTTGCTCTTGCGCATCCTTTATTCGAAAGGACCGGCGGCAAGGGCCATAAGACCAAAAGGAGGTGTTAACGATGAACAAATACGAGGTTGCGCTGGTACTTTCTTCCACTCTGACCGATGAGCAGCGTCAGGCTGAGCTTGATCTGGTGAAAGAGTACATCGCCAAGTATACGGGTGTCGTTACGGATGTGGATGATTGGGGCAAGCGTAAGCTGGCTTACGAGATTCACAAACAGAGCGAAGGTTACTTCTGCTTCATCAAAGCTGATGGCGAACCGTCTCTGGCCGTAGAGCTTGAAAAAGAGCTCCGTCTGAGAAACGAGACCCTGCTCCGTTACCTGATCGTCAGACAGGGAGAATAAGACGGAAAGGGGCTTTGTCTAAGTCATGAACAAAGTTATTTTGATGGGCCGGCTCACCAGAGATCCTGAACTGCGCTACAGTCAGGGAGCCAGCGGAACCGCTGTCTGCCGTTACGGACTGGCCGTTCAGCGCTCTTACAAGCGGGAAAACGAACCCGATGTCGATTTTATCAATATCGTTGCTTTCGGAAACCGCGGTGAGTTCGCAGGGAAGTATTTTAAAAAGGGTATGATGGTCGCCGTGGTAGGCGAACTGCGTATCAGCAGTTACACCGACCAGAGCGGCAACAAACGGACAAGTACCGATGTTGTCGTCAGCGAGCAGTATTTCGCCGAGAGCAAGCAGTCGTTCCAGAGCCACCAGGCTCAGTCTTCTTCCCAGGACTTTGCTGCTCCCGACAATAACAATTACCGCAGCTATCAGAAACCGTCCCAGCCTCAGGCTGCAAGACCGCAGCAGGCCGCTCCGGCAGGGGCCGGTCAGCCTGCCCAAGGTGATGGTTTTGAGCCGATCGATACGGCAATTGAAGGCGACGAAGACCTGCCCTTCTGATTTTCGCAAAAGGAGGAATTAGTAATGCCTGAGAATACCAGTGCCGCTCCTTCCAGAAGAAGACCGGCTATGCACCGCAGAAAAAAGGTCTGCGTGTTCTGCACCAACGCAAACGAGACGATCGATTATAAAGATGTGGCAAAGCTTAGAAAATATATTTCCGAGCGCGGCAAGATCCTGCCCCGCCGCATCACGGGTACCTGCGCAAAGCATCAGAGAGATCTGACCACTGCTATCAAACGCGCAAGACATCTGTCTCTGCTTCCTTATATCGATGAGTGATCGTTAGAAACGTAAAAGACCTGCCGAAAGGCAGGTCTTTTTGTCCTGCCTAAATGGCAGGGTTGATCTTACGCAAGGGCAAGTCCACAGGAGAAGCGTATGAATATCAAAACCGTGTCCAGCCCTCAGAATCCCGTCTATAAGGCGGATCTGAAACTGAAAAGGGCCGCTCATGCCCGTAAAGAAGATGTCTTTATCGTAGAAGGAGTCCGGGCCGTCGAGGAGCTGGTCAAGGCCAAAGGATGGACCATCCGCGAGGCCTTCGTCAGTCAGAATAAAGAAGAGGCAATGAAACCGCTTCTTGAAGCCATGGGCGATGTCCCGATCCTGTCGGTACCGTATGATATGCTGCAGAACCTGTCTGAAACGCAGACTCCCCAGGGCATCCTGGCAGTAGTCAAACGCCGTCATTTTAATGCGGAAGGGATCGTGGACAGCCTGCTCAGGACCAAACTGAATCCCTTTCTGATCCTGCTGGAAAATCTGCAGGACCCCGGTAACGTGGGGACCATTCTGAGGTCGGCCGACGCTATGGGAGCTCAGATCGTCCTGGTCAGCAAGGATACCTGCGACGTCTACAGCGGCAAAGTAGTAAGGGCGGCTATGGGATCTTTGCTGCATCTTCCCGTCTGCGAGATCGACTCCGTCCCCCAGACGGCCGATATGCTGCACAGCAGGGGGATCAAGCTGACGGCAGGTCATCTGAAGGGGACCAAGGCCAGTTTTGAGGCAGATCTGACCGGCCCGGTCTGCCTGATGATAGGCAACGAAGGCAGCGGTCTGTCCGAGGAAGCCTCCCGGGCGGCCGACCAGCTGGTCCGCATCCCCATGCCGGGCCATGCGGAGAGCCTGAATGCGGCTATGGCTGCCGGAATGCTCATGTATGAAACCGTACGTCAAAGGTCGATCCATGCTTAAGACCGTACGCCTGTCTGCCATTGATAAATGATTAACTTGAAAAAAGAAAGAGCTTTTGCTTGACAAAGGCTCTTTTTTTTAATATCATCAACACTAATAAATGCGAATGAGAGAAAAATAAAGCCTTTTAGGAAAGCACAGAGAGCCGGTGGCTGGTGAGAACCGGACTGGATGAGGGGGCCTGCTCTTTTCTCCAGCAGTCCGCTCAACGTACGATCGATGGGCAAAGGCGTCCATGGGAAAGACCAAGCCGTATGGCCGGCCGGGTTTTTTGACAAAGGCGCTGCCCCTTTACCAGTAGGCGGCACCGGCGATCTGCCGTTATCGGATATCTGCATAGACCTTGTGCAGAGTAAGAGGCTATACGTTCAGTTTGGATCGTTGTAACGGTCTTCTGGGCGTGAGCAATAAGAGTGGTACCGCGGAGCGTTCGTCACATATGAATCTTCGTCTCTTATGCACATCAATACCGGATGCTGCGTAAGAGATTTTTTATACCCAAAAATCAGCACCGGCATTGAAGATAGCGTCGAAGAAAGGAACAAATCATGAAGGGATACGAAAAGTACACCCGCCAGTATTTCCCGGTCGAAAACTATCAGCCGGAATGGATCAAAAAGGACCATGTCGAGAAAGCCCCCATTTGGTGCAGCGTCGACTTACGAGACGGCAACCAGGCTCTGGTCATTCCCATGGACCTGGAGGAAAAACTGGAATTTTTCAAAAAACTGGTAGCGATCGGATTCAAGGAAATCGAGATCGGTTTTCCGGCTGCCAGCGATACCGAATATGAATTCACCCGCCGTCTGATCGAGGACGATCTGATCCCCGACGACGTGACCATACAGGTGCTGACCCAGGCCCGCGAGCATATCATCGCCAAGACTTTTAAGGCCATCGAAGGCGCCAAACATGCCATCGTTCACTTGTATAACTCGACTTCCGTAGCCCAGCGCCAGCAGGTATTCAAAAAATCCAAGGAAGAGATCAAACAGCTGGCTGTCGACGGAGCCATAATGTGTCAGAAATTCCTGGATGTCCAGAAGAGGGAGCATCCGGATGAGCACGTCCGTTTCGAATATTCGCCGGAAAGCTTTACCGGCACTGAAGTCGATTATGCGGTCGATGTCTGCAACGCAGTCCTTGACGTGTGGAAACCGACCAAAGAAGAGCCGGTCATCATCAACCTGCCTGTCACCGTGGAGCTGTCCATGCCCCATGTATACGCTAACCAGGTCGAATACGTCAGTCATCACCTGAAGGACCGCGACAGTGTGATCCTGTCCCTGCACCCCCACAATGACCGGGGCTGCGGTGTTGCCGACACGGAGATGGGCCTTTTAGCCGGTGCGGACCGTGTCGAAGGTACTCTGTTCGGCAACGGAGAAAGAACAGGCAACGTGGACATTATCACCCTTGCTTTGAATATGTACACCCAGGGAGTGGATCCTCAGCTTGATTTTTCCAATATCCCGGACATCACGGATATGTACGAGCGCCTGACCGGCATGCATGTTTACGAGCGGTCGCCCTACACCGGGGCTCTGGTCTTCGCGGCCTTTTCCGGTTCCCATCAGGATGCCATCGCCAAGGGGGCCAAGTGGCGCAAGGAGCACGACGAACCTTACTGGACCGTCCCCTATCTGCCGCTGGATCCTGCCGATATCGGGCGGGCCTACGATGCGGACGTTATCCGTATCAATTCCCAGTCGGGAAAGGGCGGCATCGGTTATATCCTGGAAAACGACTACAAGCTGGTGCTTCCCAAGAAGATGCGGGAAGAGGTCGGCTACCTTATCAAGGGAATCTCCGACCGGCAGCATAAAGAGATGCAGCCCGAGGAAGTCTATCAGGCCTTTGCAGATACCTACCTTAACATCCAGGGCAGGATCAGCGTGGAAAATGCCGTCTTTACTAAAACAGGCCCCGAACAGATTCACGTTACGGCTAAAATCGGTTATAATGGTACGACAGAGTCCGTCGAAGCGGACGGAAACGGCCGCCTGGATGCTGTTTCCCACGCCATCAAACAGCTGATCGGCAATGTTTACACCTTAAAGAGCTACGATGAGCACGCCATCGACGATGATTCGAATTCCCGGGCCGCTGCCTATGTCAGCATTGCGGGACCTACCGGAAAGATCTACTGGGGCGTCGGCATCGACGACGATATCATCGAAGCCTCTATCAAGGCTCTGGTCAGCGCTGTCAACCGCCAGGAAAAATAAAAGAACCGTAGGAAAAAGGAATGAAACTTAAAGGATCGGAAATCATTGTAGAAACCCTGATCGAGCAGGGAGTCGATACCGTTTTCGGATATCCCGGCGGAGCGGTGCTGGACATTTATGATGCCCTGTATATGCGCTCCGACCGCATCCGCAGCGTGGTCACCGCCCACGAGCAGGGAGCGGCTCACGCGGCGGACGGATATTTCAGAGCGACCGGCAAGGTGGGAGTCGTCATCGCTACTTCCGGCCCCGGGGCCACCAACCTGGTAACGGGTATTGCTACCGCCATGCTGGACTCGGTGCCTATGATCTGCATCACCGGCAACGTAGGGACCCCTCTGATCGGCCGCGATTCCTTCCAGGAGATCGACATCACCGGCGTTACTCTGCCGGTCACCAAGCATAACTATTTCGCCAATAATATCGAAGAGTTGGCCGCGGATATCCGCGAGGCCTTCCAGATCGCCCGTTCCGGCCGTCCGGGGCCGGTCCTGATCGACGTTCCCAAAGATATCCAGACCACCTTATATGAATGGGAAAAGCAGGATCCTCTGCCCCTGATCGAGCAGCGCAAAGCCTCCGATGAAGAAATCAAAGAGGCTGCTAAACTGATCAGCGAGAGCAAACGTCCTTACTTTTATGTAGGCGGAGGTTCCATCGGCGCCGGGGTGGAGGATATGGTACAGCAGGCGGCCGAAAAGGTCGACGGTGTCATCGGATGCTCTTTGATGGGCCTTTCCTGTGTTCCTACCGATAATCCCCGCTTTTTGGGCATGCAGGGCATGCACGGGCACTATGCTTCCTCCAAGGCCCAGGATATGGCGGATCTGGTCATTGCCGTCGGCATCCGTTTTTCGGACCGGGCTACCGGTAATAAGAAGCGCTATAAGCAGAACTTCAAGATCGTGCAGCTGGATGTAGACTTTGCCGAGATCAACAAAAATATCCCGGTCGAGTGCGGCATATACGGAGACGTTAACGATGCCTTCAGACGCATCATGGACCTGGTGCCGGCCGCAAAGCATCCCGATTGGATGAAGGCCGTGGACCAGCTCAAAAAGGAAGAAAAAGAGCAGCAGGATGCTTTGGAGGAAGAGGCAAAGACCATGACCCCCAAAGAGGTGGTCGGCATCATCAACCGCTTTACGGATAAGGACACGGTGATCGCGACGGATGTCGGCCAGCATCAGATGTGGGCGGCTCAGTACATCAACTTCAGAAAGCCCCGTACCTGGGCTTCTTCGGGCGGCCTGGGCACCATGGGATACGGCCTTGGCGCCGCGATCGGCTGCGCCATCGGCAGCGGTCATAAAACGGTCCTTCTGACCGGCGACGGCAGCTTCGGCATGAACCTGAACGAGCTGGCAACGGCCGTTTCGCAGAACGCGGACGTCACCATCGTCATCTTTGACAACAATACCCTGGGCATGGTCCGTCAGTGGCAGACCCTGTTCTATCAGAAGCATTACGCCGGGACCACGCTGAACCGCAAGACCGACTTCGTCAAGCTGGCGGAGGCCTTCGGACTCAAGGGCTACCGGGCTGTCGACAAGGAGTCCTTCCGCAGGGCTTTCTCCGCGGCCTACAAGACTCAGGGGCCGGCTCTGGTAGATGTGATGATCGATCAGAACGCCTTTGTCCTTCCTATGCTGCCGCCGGGCGGAAGCATTGATGATATCATCGTAGATATAGAAGAACCCGAGGAGGCAGATCAATGAGCCAGACCGATAAGACCAATAAATTTACCATCGCGGTATATGTGGACAACAAGTTCGGTGTGCTGACCAGGGTCACCAGCATGTTCACACGGCGCGGCTTCAACATCGATTCTCTGACCGTAGGTGAGACCGAAAATCCGGCCTACTCCCGCATCACCCTGACCATGAGCGGCGACGGCTACGCCCGCGACCAGATGCTCAACCAGCTTCGAAAGCTGATCAACGTGCGCAAGGTCCAGGTCCTGGAGCCGGAAAAGTCGGTGGCCCGCGAGCTGCTTCTGCTGAAGCTGGCCAACGACCCCAGCGTGCGCCAGGATGTCCTGATGGCGGTCAACGTTTACCGGGCCTCCATCATTGATTACAGTCCGGACGCTCTCAGTATCGAGGTCACCGGAGCTCCCAGCAAGATCGACGCCTTTATCGAACTGATGCGGCCCTTCGGCATCATCGAAATGTGCCGGACCGGTCTGGTAGCCATCAACCGGGGTTCGTCCACCATCTTCAAGGATGGTCAGTAAATTTTGATTGATAACGGATCAGGGGAAGGCCCCGGCATCCATTATTAATATAGTTTCATAACGAATAGGCTGTGAATAGCCTGAAAAGAAAAGGAGTTTATTATGGCAGCAAGAATTTTCTACGAAAAAGACTGCGATATCAGCCGTCTGAACGGCAAGACCGTTGCCATCATCGGCTACGGCTCACAGGGACACGCTCATGCCCTGAACCTGAAAGAATCCGGCGTTAACGTACTGGTCGGACTGTACAAGGGGTCCAAGAGCTGGGCTAAGGCAGAAGCCCAGGGCATGACCGTTATGACTAGCGCCGAAGCAGCCGCCAAAGCAGACATCATCATGATCCTGATCAACGATGAACTGCAGGCTCAGCTGTATAAAGAGAGCATCGAGCCCAACCTGACCGCCGGCAAGACATTGATGTTCGCCCATGGTTTCAACATTCATTTCGGATGCATCAAACCTCCCAAGGATGTCAATGTAGTCATGGTCGCTCCCAAGGCTCCCGGTCATACCGTACGTTCCGAGTATCAGGCAGGCCGCGGCGTTCCCATGTTGATCGCAGTTGAGCAGGATGCTACCGGCGACGCCTGGGATATCGGTCTGGCATATGCGGCAGCGATCGGCGGCGCCCGCGCCGGCGTCCTGGAGACCACTTTCCGCACCGAGACCGAGACCGATCTGTTCGGTGAGCAGGCTGTTCTGTGCGGCGGTGTCTGCGCTTTGATGCAGGCTGGTTTCGATACCCTGGTAGAAGCCGGATACGATCCCAGAAACGCTTATTTCGAGTGCATCCACGAGATGAAACTGATCGTCGATCTGATCTATCAGAGCGGTTTCAAGGGAATGCGCTACTCCATTTCCAATACGGCTGAATACGGCGACTATATCACCGGACCCAAGATCATCACCGACGATACCCGCAAGGCTATGAAGAAGATCCTGTCCGATATCCAGGACGGTACCTTTGCCAAAGACTTCCTGCTGGATATGAGCCCCGCAGGCGGCCAGGTACACTTCAACGCCCTGCGTAAGAAAGCTGCCGAGCATCCTTCCGAGAAGGTCGGCGAAGAGATCCGTAAGCTGTACAGCTGGTCCGAGGACGACAAGCTGATCAACAACTGATCAGGTGCCAAGGTACCATAAATAACCTATGAGCAGCGGGACGGGGCCTTTCCGAAAAAGAAAGGCCCCGGGGCCCCTTGCTTTTTAAGCGCAAAGCGCTTTCCCGCGCCAATGGACAAACGGTCGACGGACTGGGATCTAAAGACCTTTGGCCTGCAGGCCATTGTTTATTGGCAGGGGAAAGCGGGTCCGGCCTTATAACGGTATGGACCGGCTTTTGCTTATCCTATATAATCGATATTTTATCTGAGAATACAGAAAGGAATGAAGTATGGTTAAAGATTCGATCGTCAACGGCTTCGAAAATGCTCCCCACCGGTCCCTGTATCATGCCCTGGGCCTTACCGAAGAGGAGACGCAGCGTCCCCTGATCGGTATCGTCAGCTCATATAATGAGATCGTCCCCGGCCACATGAACATCGATAAGATCGCCGAGGCGGTCAAGATGGGTGTTGCCATGGCCGGCGGTACTCCCATCGTCTTCCCGGCTATCGCTGTCTGCGATGGCATCGCCATGGGCCACACGGGTATGAAATATTCCCTGGTGACGCGGGATCTGATCGCAGACTCGACCGAGTGCATGGTCAAGGCCCATGGCTTTGATGGCTTGGTCATGATTCCCAACTGCGATAAAAACGTGCCCGGCCTTCTGATGGCCGCGGCCCGCATCAATATCCCCACCATCTTCGTTTCGGGCGGCCCTATGCTGGCCGGCCATGTAGGCGGAAGAAAAACCAGCCTTTCCAGTATGTTCGAAGCGGTCGGCGCTTATTCGGCCGGTAAGATCGATCAGGAAAAGCTGCGTGAGTTCGAGCTTAAGACCTGTCCCACCTGCGGATCCTGCTCGGGTATGTATACCGCCAATTCCATGAACTGCCTGACCGAGGTCCTGGGTATGGGTCTTCGCGGCAACGGCACTATCCCGGCCGTGTACAGCCAGCGTCTGGAACTGGCCAAACATGCCGGAATGCAGGTCATGGAACTGGTAAAGAAAAATATCCGTCCCCGCGATATCATGACCATGGATGCCTTTGAGAACGCAGTCACGGCGGATATGGCCATCGGCTGCTCCACCAACACCATCCTGCATCTGCCGGCCATCGCCAACGAATGCGGGTTCAAGTTCGACCTGGATATGGCTAATGTTATCAGTGAGCGGACTCCTAATATCTGCCACCTGGCTCCCTCCGGTCACGCCTATATGGAAGACCTGAACGAGGCCGGAGGCATCTACGCCGTTCTGAAAGAGCTGTCCAAGAAAGACCTGCTGCATCTGGACACCATGACCGTTACCGGAAAGACCCTGGGCGAAAATATCAAAGATGCCGTCAACCTGAATCCGGAGATCATCCGTCCCATCGACGATCCCTACAGTCAGACCGGCGGCCTGGCCATCCTTCGCGGCAACCTGGCTCCGGACGGCTGCGTTGTCAAACGGGCAGCCGTAGCGCCTGAAATGATGGTCCACGAAGGACCGGCCCGTGTGTTCGATTCCGAGGAAGAGGCCATCAAGGAGATCTACGCCGGCGGTATCAAGCCCGGCGATGTCGTTGTCATCCGTTATGAAGGTCCTGCAGGCGGCCCCGGTATGCGAGAGATGCTGAGCCCGACTTCCGCGATCGCAGGTCAGGGCCTGGACAAGGAAGTTGCCCTGATCACCGACGGACGCTTCAGCGGCGCGACCCGCGGCGCCTCCATCGGCCATATTTCCCCTGAAGCCGTCAGCGGCGGCCTGATCGCTTACGTCAAGGAAGGAGATATCATTTCTATTAATATCCCCGAGTACAAGATCGAGCTGAAGGTTTCGGACGAAGAGATCGCCAAACGCAAGAAAGAGATGCCCATCAAACACAAGACTGACCTGGAAGGGTATCTGAAACGCTATGCCCGCATGGTATCGTCCGCGGACAAAGGCGCGATCATCAATTACTGATCCGACAAATTCACAGCCTGGTTAATGGTGTCCGGGTTGAAGGGTAAATCTTCAGCCCGGACAATTATCAAAGAGAGGAGCGCGGTTGAGTGAAGCTGTATAAAAAGGGAGCGGACACCTCTTATACGCTGGGTGTCTTTCCTACCATCGAGCTTTTGAAACATCAGCCGGACAAGGTGCGCCGGGTGGTGGTCTCGTCGACCATTGAGGAAAACCGAGGATGGCCTCTCATCCAAGAGCTGACTCAAAAAGCCGGCATCCCCGTGGATGTGCACGATCCCACTCTGGCCAAGCTGTCCGGCAAGGGCAACTGTTTTGCCGCCGGCATCTTTGATATCTACCGGCAGCCTCTCGAAAATGGCAGCCATGTAGTCCTGGTAAATCCCATGGACATGGGCAATATGGGCACGATCATGAGGACCATGCTGGGCTTTGATATCAGGAACCTGGCCATCATAAGGCCGGCGGTGGATATCGATGATCCCAAAGTCATCCGGGCTTCCATGGGTGCTGTTTTTTCACTCAACGTGGCCTACTTTGACGATTTTGCCTCTTACCGGGACCAGTTCGGCAAGGGACGGCATATGTATCCGTTTATGCTGAAGGGAGCCGCAAACATCCACAAAGTGAAGCCGGAAGGGACCTATTCGCTGATCTTCGGCAACGAGTCCAGCGGGCTGGACGATTCCTACCTTGAAGTAGGACAGAGCGTCTTTATCCCGCATACCGATGCCATCGATTCGTTGAATCTGTCGATGAGTCTGGGCATAGGCCTTTATCATTTTACCAAAGACGAATTCATCGATCAGACCGTGCTGCGCTGAAGGCGCCGGCGGCCTTAGTTGAAAGGAGGACCTGTCATGGGAATGACAATGACGCAGAAGATCCTGGCGGCACACGCCGGCCTGGATCAAGTAGTGCCGGGACAGCTGATCCTGGCAAAGACCGACCGGGTGCTTGGCAATGATATCACCAGTCCGGTAGCCATCCGCGAGTTCAACAAGCTGGGCTTTTCGGACGTATTCGATAAAGACAAAGTGACCATGGTCATGGACCACTTTGCCCCCAACAAAGACATCAAGGCGGCCATCCAGTGCCAGACCTGCCGTAATTTCTGCCGCGAAAAAGAGATCACCCATTTTTATGACGTGGGCGCCATGGGTATCGAGCATGCTCTGCTTCCGGAAAAAGGCCTGGTCGTTTCGGGCGATCTGGTGGTAGGCGCGGATTCCCATACCTGCACCTACGGAGCTTTGGGAGCTTTTTCGACGGGCGTCGGATCCACCGATATGGCCTGCGCCATGGCTGTCGGCAAGCTTTGGTTCAAAGTTCCTTCGGCACTGCGCTTCGTCCTCAAGGGAAAGCTTAAGCCCCATGTAAGCGGCAAGGACGTGATCCTTCATATCATCGGCATGATCGGGGTCGATGGGGCCTTGTACAAGTCCATGGAATTTACCGGCGAAGGGGTGGCCAGCCTGTCTATGGCCGACCGTCTGACCATCTGCAACATGGCCATCGAAGCCGGCGGCAAAAACGGCATCTTCGAGGTCGATCAGACCACCCTTGACTATGTCCGTCAGCATTCCGGCCGCCAGCCCCGGGTATATAAGGCGGATCCGGATGCTTCCTATGAAAAAACCTATGAGATCGACCTGTCCACGATCCGTCCCACGGTAGCCTTCCCCCACCTGCCGGGCAACGCCCGCACCATCGACCAGGTAGGCGACGTAAAGATCGATCAGGTAGTCATCGGCTCCTGCACCAATGGTTTTTACGAAAACCTTGAGGAGGCAGCTTCCATCATCCGCGGCCACAAGATCGCCAAGGGCGTCCGCTGCATCGTCATCCCGGCCACTCAGGCTATTTACCTGAAGGCCATGGAAAACGGCCTTCTGCGTGATTTTGTCGAAGCCGGCTGCGTCGTATCCACACCCACCTGCGGACCCTGCCTGGGAGGCTATATGGGAGTCCTGGCCCCCGGAGAGGTCTGCGTTTCCACTACCAACCGAAACTTTATCGGCCGTATGGGCGATAAGAGCAGTAAAGTCTATCTGGCCAGCCCGGCCGTTGCCGCGGCCAGCGCCATCAAGGGGCGTATCGCGTCCTTTGAAGAAGTCTGAGAAAGGAGCTCCTCATGAATATCAGCAGCACGGTCATCAAATACGGAGATAACGTAGACACCGACGTCATTATTCCCGCCCGTTATTTAAACGCCAGCGACAATGCCAGTCTGGCCCAGCACTGCATGGAAGATCTGGACCCTGATTTTCATAAAAAGGTCGAGACCAGCAAGATCGTGACAGGCGGTCAGAATTTCGGCTGCGGCTCCTCCCGTGAGCATGCTCCCCTGGCCCTTAAGGCCAGCGGGGTCCAGCTGGTCATCGCCAAAAGCTTTGCCCGTATCTTTTTCCGCAACAGCATCAATATCGGTCTTGCCATCATGGAATGCCCCGAAGCGGTAGACGGGATAAAAAACGGCGACCGGGTCGAAGTCGATACCGACAGCGGGACCATTGTTAACAAAACGACCGGAAAAAGTTATAAGACCGCTCCCTTCCCGGATTTTATCGCTAAGATCATCGCCGACGGAGGGCTGATCAATGCCATCAAAGACGGAGATGTAAAGTAAATGACAGCAGAAAGCGTGACGAATCCGACCGACCTGGCCCTTCGCCTTCTTGAGATCGTTTTATATGAAGACATTACCAAAAAAGATCCCCTTAAGAGCCTGATCCGTCTTCTGGAGACCGAAGATGATGCTTCCCAGCAGGACAAAATGACCCTGTACCGGGATTTTCTGGGCAGCCTTTATAACGAAGGCGGGGATCTGGGAAATTATCTGCTGGGCCAGGTGCGTTCGGCCGACAATATCTATGTCCGCCTGAAGGCGGAATCAAAGCCCATCCCTGCATCCATGCAGGCCTGCTTCGAAAGGGAGATGGAAACCTTTACCCTGCTGTCCAAGATCAGCTCGGACCAGCTGCTGATCCTGGCCGGCTTGGACGAGGACTGCCCGGGTTATGAGACGACACCCTTCGATTTTACGCAAAGGATCCCGGAACTTCTGAAGGATTCCTCCACCTACGGCTACGGTATGTATGCCCGCTACTCCATGTTCCGTGTGGATAAGGACGGAAAGATCGTTCCCATCCTGTCGCCGGACCCCATTACCATCGATCAGCTGATCGGATATGAGCAGGAGCGGGGACAGGTATTAAATAATGTTTATGCCCTTCTGGAAGGGCGTCCGGCTGCTAACATGCTGCTGGTGGGCGATGCCGGTACGGGCAAATCATCGACGGTCAAGGCTATCGTCAATCAGCTGTGCGGCAAAGGGGTGCGCCTGATCGAGATGCGCAAGGACCAGCTGGAACTGCTGCCGGATGTTTCCGGCCAGATCGCTTCCAATCCTCTAAAATTTATTATTTTTATCGATGACCTGTCCTTTGAGTCGGAAGACCCGGCCTTCGGAGCGCTGAAAGCGATCCTGGAGGGGAGCGCGGCCGCCAAAACGCCCAACGCCATCATCTGCGCGACCAGCAACCGCCGCCATATCGTTAAGGAGACCTTTTCCTCCCGCGAGGGCGATGAGATCCACCGCCGCGACACCATCGAGGAACAGACTTCGCTGTCGGCCCGCTTCGGCCTGACGGTCCTTTTCGTCAAGCCCAACAAAGACCTGTATCTGAAGATCGTCAAGTCTCTCTGCCAGGAAGCGGTGCAAAAAAACGGCGCCGACAAGGCAAAAGGTGTTATAATGGATGATACCGAACTGTTCCGGAGGGCAGAAGTTTTTGCCATTCATAAGGGAGGCCGCAGCGCCCGCGTGGCCCGCCAGTTTGTCGACAGCCTCCTGAGCCAAGGCAGTATCCTTACGGAAGATCAAAACGACTGATTTCATTAAGAAAGGGTTCCTATGTTAACATTAGACCGCGTTTATCACGCCAGCTACGTATTAAAAAATACCGCACGGCGTACCGATGTCATTCAGGCCAAACTCATCAATCCCTCGGCGGATGTATGGCTCAAGACCGAAAATCTGCAGGTGACCGGCTCCTTCAAGGTCCGCGGGGCCGCTTATAAGATCTCCCAGCTGACCGACGAAGAAAAGAAGCACGGCGTTATCGCCTGCTCGGCCGGCAACCATGCTCAGGGCGTTGCCTTAGCCGCTCAGAAGCACGGCATCAAAGCCGTCATCTGCCTGCCTGCCGGCGCTCCCATTTCCAAAGTCGAAGCCACCCGCAGCTACGGCGCCGAGATCGTTATGGTGCCCGGCGTGTATGACGACGCTTATCAGAAAGCTCTGGAGCTGCGCGACCAGTACGGCTACACCTTCATCCACCCTTTTAATGATGAACTTGTCATTGCCGGGCAGGGGACCATAGGCCTGGAGCTCATCGATCAGGTGCCGGACCTTGACGCGGTCTTCGTACCGGTCGGAGGCGGCGGACTGATCTCCGGCGTCGCCTTTACCTTAAAACAGCTCAATCCAAAGATCAAAGTCTACGGGGTACAGGCAGCCGGCGCTCCCAGCATGAAGCAGTCCCTGGCGGACGGAAAGATCGAAAAGCTGGCGGATGTATCCACGATCGCCGACGGTATCGCTGTCAAGGAACCCGGCGACCTTACCTATGACCTGTGCAGCAAATATGTCGATGATATCGTTACCGTCACCGATGATGAGATCTCCGCGGCCATCCTGCATCTGATGGAAAAACAGAAGCTGGTCTGCGAAGGGGCCGGAGCGGCCTCCGCGGCGGCGGTCATGTTCAACAAGGCTCCCGTGGCAGGCAAGAAGGTCGTCTGCATCCTGTCGGGAGGCAACATCGATGTCAACATTCTCAACCGTGTCATCAGCCGCGGCCTAATCATGGGCGGACGCAGTCAGCGTATGACCCTGGAGCTGGTCGACAAACCCGGTCAGCTGCAGCTGGTCGCTACTGTTATCGCCGAGCACGGCGGCAACGTCAACAGTGTCGTATATGAAAACTCCGAAGAAGGTTCCGATGTAAACGGATGCTACCTTCATATCAATATGGAGACCCGCAACCAGGCCCACGCCGAGGAGATCTTCAAAGCCCTGGACGAGGCCGGCATCCGCCGCATCCACACCAAGAACTGATCTTACAGCTTCGTACACACGATACAAAGGAGAAATGCTATGTTTCAGACAAAAGTCAGCACGGATAAAGCTCCGGCCGCGATCGGGCCTTATTCTCAGGCCATCAAAACCTGCGGCTGCACCAGCAGCGCGGGCCTTGTGTTCTTAAGCGGTCAGATCCCCATCGATCCCGCTACCGGTGACCTGGTCCAGGGCGGCATCAAAGAGCAGACCGAGCAGATCATGAAAAATCTAGAGAATGTCCTGAAGGAAGCCGGATGCACCTTCGAGGACGCGGTCAAGACGACCTGCTTTTTGGCAGATATCAAGGATTTTGCGGCTTTCAACGAAGTGTACGCCAAGTATTTTACGTCCAAACCTGCCAGGAGCTGTGTTGCCGTAAAAGATCTTCCCAAAGGAGCTTTGGCGGAAGTCGAAGTGATCGCGATCGGAAACGAATCGTGATCCAAAACAACATATAATCGGACTTTAGCCGTAGAACAGGACGGTCATCGAAAGGGAGGCTTTTCATCATGCGCGCCATTATTTCAGTTACCGGCAAAGACGGAGTAGGCATCATCGCGGCAGTCAGCAATGTCTGTGCGCAGTTCAACGCCAATATCCAGGATGTATCCCAGACAGTCATGCAGGAATATTTCGCTATGATCATGCTGGTGGATATTTCCGACCTCAAGGGGACCTTTTTCGAATTCTCGGATGCCATGAAAAAACTGGGAGAGGAGAAGGCCCTGGACGTTCATACTATGCACGAAGATGTGTTTAACGCCATGCATCGGGTCTGACGGGGGACGGACGCCATGAATACGATGAATATCAGCCAGAGCGAGATCATGGAGACCATCCGCATGATCGAGGATGAGAACCTGGATATCCGTACCATTACCATGGGCATCTCCCTTTTGGACTGCGGAGCCGACACGACCGAAAAACTGTGTCAGAATATTTACGACAAGATCACGACCAGCGCCAAAGATCTGGTCAAGACCGGGCAGGAGATAGAAGCAAAATACGGCATCCCCATCATTCATAAACGGGTGTCGGTCACTCCGATCTCGCTGATCGGAGGCCACAGAAGTCCCGAGGATTACGTAAAGATCGCCAAGACCATGGATAAGGCAGCCAAAGAGGTCGGCATCAACTTTATCGGCGGTTACGGGGCTTTGGTCGAAAAAGGCTATATCGACGGAGCCAGATCGCTGATCAAGAGCCTGCCCCAGGCCCTGGCGGAGACGGACATGGTCTGCTCCAGCATCAATGTGGCATCCACCAAGGCCGGCATCAATATGGATGCCGTTGCTCAGATGGGCGGCATCATCAAAGAGACCGCGGAGCTGACCAAAGATCAGGATTCCATCGGCTGTGCCAAGCTGGTCGTTTTTGCCAACGTTCCCAATGACAACCCCTTTATGGCCGGCGCCTTCCACGGCGTAGGCGAGCCGGAGCGGGTCATCAACGTCGGCGTATCCGGCCCCGGTGTGGTAGCGGCTGCCATCAAAAAAGCAGGCAACTGCTCTATCAATGAACTGGCAGAGCTGATCAAGCGCACCGCTTTCAAGATCACCCGTATGGGCCAGCTGGTCGCTTCGGAGGCCAGCCGTATGCTGAACGTGCCTTTCGGCATCGTCGATTTGTCACTGGCTCCCACCCCGGCTGTAGGCGACTCGGTCGCTTATATCCTGGAGGCTATGGGACTTGAAAACTGCGGCGGTCCCGGAACCACGGCCTGCCTGGCTCTTTTGAACGACGCAGTCAAAAAAGGAGGCGTTATGGCCTCCAGCCAGGTCGGCGGTCTGTCCGGAGCTTTTATCCCGGTATCGGAAGACGCCGGTATGATCGAAGCGGCCGAGTCCGGCTGCCTGCGTATCGAAAAACTGGAAGCGATGACGGCGGTCTGCTCGGTAGGCCTGGATATGATCGCGATCCCCGGCGATACGACAGCGGAAGTTATTTCCGGTATCATTGCCGATGAGATCTCTATCGGCGTCATCAATACCAAAACAACGGCTGTCCGGGTGATCCCCGCGGTCGGCAAGAAAGTAGGCGATCACATCAATTACGGAGGCCTTCTGGGAAGAGCTCCCATCATGCCGGTCAACAATGCCAGCCCTGCCGTCTTTATCCATCGGGGAGGCCGCGTGCCCGCTCCGATCCACAGCCTGAAGAACTAAGGTCTATCTTTTATGTCAACCTGCTGGGGGCTGTGAAAAAACATAGCTTCCAATAACAAGAATAAGACTTCCAATCGTTACGGTTGGGAGCCTTTTTATGTGGTAAGATTGTATTATCCATGTATAAACTTATACCTCATTTAACCTAAACAGGGAATTGTACCGCTCTATATTTCCGAATATCCGGATATTTGTGATCCGTTTTCACGTTCGAGAAGCTTATGGAGCTTATGGAGGAAGCTGAACTCGACAGATATTTGTAGATGAATACACGCAGACAATACAATAAATTGGCATTATTGTATGACAGAAAATGATATAGTGGTTAACTAATACAGACAAAGAAATAAAACAAGTATTTTGTCTGCACCGCAAACAGTATAGTATGTAATTAATACAGACAACAAACGGAAAAGTTTTAGGTGTCTGCCGTAATTGAAATGTAAAAAGAATATAATGCAGACAAGTTGAAAGTTGTTCCCAATTGTCTGAAAAATACGCTTGTTCAAGTGGTTACGTCTGTAAAATGGTGTAAATTGAGAAATTAAAAAGAGCCAAATGATTATCCTTTAGGTATAATGAGTTTACCACAACAACAAGTACCTAAGGAGGTAACAAAT
>Ga0256404_1002164_pt1 | contig 44403 bp, 32 predicted proteins | sample RumenRJG_01DNA_FD_185990 | JGI IMG/M metagenome (GOLD analysis project Ga0256404, IMG submission 185990) | Bovine rumen microbial communities from Lethbridge, Alberta, Canada - RJG_01 | ecosystem: Host-associated > Mammals > Digestive system > Stomach > Rumen | place: Canada: Alberta | collected... | reverse complement strand
GAGGTGCGCAAAGCTATGCGCATCAACTATTTCGAGGATGCAGAACTGATTAAGGAACAGACAGCTAAGTTCAGTGGAAAATAATCACGAATACGAGATCATGGCGCCCGTAGGCAGCCGTGAGTCTCTCGCCGCAGCTATCCAGGCTGGTGCCGACTCCGTCTATTTCGGCGTGGGGCAGCTCAACATGCGCTCCCACTCTGCCAACCACTTCGATCTCAACGACCTCGACTATATCGTCGCCACATGCCGGGCGCATGACATCAAGACCTATCTCACGGTCAACACCATCATCTACGACGAGGATGTGGAGACGATGCATACGATCATCGATGCAGCCGTCAAAGCCGGCGTGTCTGCCGTCATCGCCTCCGACGTGGCGGTGATGACCTACTGCCGCGAGAAAGGCATGGAGGTGCACCTCTCCACACAGCTCAACATCAGCAATGTGGAGGCCCTGAAGTTCTATGCCCAGTTTGCCGACGTCAGCGTCCTGGCCCGCGAGCTGAACATGAAGCAGGTGAAGCATATCCACGAGGAGATCATCCGGCAGAATATCTGCGGACCCTCGGGCAGGCCGATCCGCATCGAGATGTTCTGTCACGGTGCACTCTGCATGGCGGTATCGGGCAAGTGCTACATGAGTCTGCATGCTGCCAACCGTTCCGCCAACCGCGGACAGTGCGTACAGATATGTCGCCGCAGCTACACCGTCACCGACAACGAGACGGGGAACCAGTTGGAGATTGACAACAAATACATCATGAGCCCGAAGGACCTCAAGACCGTGCGCTTCATCGACAAGATGATGGATGCGGGCGTGAGGGTGTTCAAGATTGAGGGACGTGCCCGCGGACCTGAATATGTCTATACTGTCGTAACCTGTTACAAAGAGGCTATCCAGAGTGTGCTCGACGGCACCTTCACCGAAGCCAAGAAAGACGCTTGGGACCAGCGGCTCGCCACCGTCTTCAACCGCGGCTTCTGGGACGGCTACTATCAGGGACAGACCTTAGGCGAATGGAACAAGGCGTACGGATCGCTCGCCACGGAGAAGAAGACGCTTGTAGGAGTCGTGAACAAATTCTTCTCCCGCCTCAGCGTGGGCGAGATTGCGGTGCAGGCCAGCACCTTCAAGAAAGGCGACAAACTGCTCATCACGGGTCCGACGACGGGTGCGATGTATCTCCATGCCACGGAGATTCACGACGACAACGGCCCCATCGACGAGGCGGTGCAGCACACCCTCGTCTCCGTGCCCGTGCCCGGCAAGGTGCGTCCCAACGACAAGGTCTTCAGAATTGACCCGGCATAACAATGGCACATCACGGCGGCACAAGCACCGCCCCGTGACAGCCACCCCTGAAAGAAGATATCATCATGAAAACAATTAATGAATTGCAGGACGAGGTCATCGAGGAGTTCAGCGACTTCGACGACTGGATGGACAAATACCAGATGCTCATCGACTTAGGCAACGACCTCGAGCCCCTGAACGAGAAATATAAAACAGAGCAGAACCTCATCGATGGCTGCCAGAGCCGTGTGTGGCTTCAGTGCGACTATGTCGACGGCAAACTCGTGTTCACCGCCGACAGCGACGCCCTCATCGTGAAAGGCATCATCGCACTGCTCATCCAGGTTCTCAGCGGTCACACGCCGACGGAGATCCTCGAGGCCGACCTTTACTTCATCGACAAGATAGGTTTGCGCGAACACCTCTCCCCCACCCGCAGCAATGGTCTGCTGGCTATGGTGAAGCAGATCAAGGCGTATGCCTTAGCCTATAGTGTGAAATAAATACATTATAGATGCGAAAACTCAAGACCATAGAGATGCACCGGCTGACGGTGGACGAGTTTAAGGCCGCTGAGAAGCTGCCGCTGATCGTCGTGCTCGACAATGTGCGGTCGCTCTACAACGTCGGCAGCGTGTTCCGCACCGCCGATGCCTTCCGCGTGGAAGCCGTGTGGCTCTGTGGCGTGACGGGCTGTCCCCCGAACGCGGAGATCCACAAGACAGCGCTCGGAGGCGAGGATAGTGTCGACTGGCGTTATTTCAAGGACACGCAGGAGGCGGTGCGCGAACTGCACGACAAGGGTTATTTCGTGTGGAGCGTCGAGCAGGTCGAAGGGTCGACGAAGCTCGACCAACTGGCTGACTGTCCGCTTTACCAACATGGTGCGCCGGCTGCCGTCATCCTCGGCAATGAGGTCAAAGGCGTGCAGCAGAGCGTCGTGGACATGAGCGACGGCTGTCTCGAGATCCCGCAGTATGGCACGAAGCACAGTCTCAACGTGAGCATCACGGCAGGAATCGTTATATGGGAGTTTGCAAAAAGAAGATAGAGAATGATGTATGACATTTGCAGCATAGGCCACATCACCCGTGACAAGATCGTCACACCCGATAAGACCGTTTATATGGCTGGCGGCACCTCGTTCTATATGACCTATGGCATGAGTCATCTGCCACGAAAGGTGAGCTATCAGCTCGTGACGAAGGTCGGAGAAGAGAGCCAGGTGGATATCGAGAAGATTAAACGGTTGGGCTTGGATACCATTTGTTATCCGAGTCGTCACACCGTATTCTTCGAGAATATCTATGGCAAAGATTTCAACGGACGGACGCAGAAGGTGCGCGCCAAGGCTGATCCGTTCACCCTCGAGGATGTTAAAACGTTACAGGCAAAGATTTTCCATCTTGGCTCGCTCCTTGCCGACGACTTCGCCCCGGAGGTGGTGGAATATCTTGCTACCCAAGGCACGGTGTCTATCGATGTGCAAGGTTATCTGCGTGAGGTCGTAGGCGAGGATGTGCGCGCCGTGGCCTGGAAAGACAAAGAGCGCGTGCTGCGCTGCACGGGTATCCTAAAACTCAATGAGAGCGAGATGGTATCGATAGCGGGAAGCAGCGATACCCACGAGGTAGGGAAACGTCTGGCAGCCATGGGCGTGCGCGAGGTGGTGATGACCCTCGGCAGTTATGGTGCCGTCATCTACGATGGCAACAGGTTTTATGACATCCCGCCTTACCAGCCCGAGGCCGTTGTCGATGCCACGGGCTGCGGCGACACGTTCTCCACTGGTTATCTGTGGTGCCGCGTGCAAGGGATGGATATCGAAGAGGCGGGGCGCTTCGCTTCCGCCATGTGCTCCCTCAAGCTGGAGCACTCCGGCCCGTTCGACAGAACGATAGAAGACATCAAGCGCCGAATGTCAGGCGCTGCGTGCTGAGGGGTGACCGATGTAAGCAGCCGCATAGCGGCTGCCTACCGAACAGCAGCCCTCTATTTTCTACCGAAGTCGGCAGGGATATCTCCCCACTGCCGCGTCTGCCACTGGATAATGGGTGTTTTCACAGCATGCGTGCGGAGCCATTTCTCCGCACGCGCTATAATGGCGAAGAGAGGCTCCGTGCGCTCACTTCGCTCCAAATTGGTCTTACAGTGCTTCTTCTTCACCCACAAGATGGCATTGTAAGAATCGGAATAGATCGTCTTGTCCGTGATACCTTGCTTGTCCAAGAGTGCAAGAGCATGCACAATAGCAAGAAACTCTCCGATATTATTCGTCCCATAGATTGTTGAGCCATCGGGATAGCAAGGTCCGAAATGGAAGAGTTGTCGGCCTGTCTCCAGGTCGACACCCTGATATTCCATAGGCCCCGGGTTGCCGGAGCAAGCAGCGTCGACAGCCCAGGAATTATTCAAATGCGGTCCTCCCATGGGCTTTACATTCTTTCCGGCACTTCGATGCCGAGCAGCTCCATGGCATTCTTGATGGTCTTGCCCACGTTGCGGGCGAGCTTCAGACGGAACGCCTTCTCTGCATCGGTGTCAGCGGAGAGGATGCTGTAATCGTGATAGAACTGGTTGAAGAGCTTCGTGAGCTCATACGTGTAGTTGGCAATGCCGGCCGGGTTATAGTTCTGTCCTGCATCCGCCACAGCCACCTTGAAAGCATCGAGCTTCTGGATAAGCTCCACCTCCTTGGCGTTGGGTGCATAGTCGGCAGCCTCCGCCAGAGCCATGCCCTGACTCTTACGCAGGATCGACTGGATACGTGCATACGTGTACTGAATGAAGGGACCCGTGTTACCATTGAAATCGATCGACTCAGCAGGATTGAACAGCATGTTCTTGCGGGCATCAACCTTCAGAATGAAATACTTCAGGGCACCCAGACCCACGATGCGGGCGATCTCCTGCTTCTCAGCCTCGGAGAACTCCTTCGACTGTCCATGCTCCTCGCTCGTCTTGCGGGCATCGCTGATCATGGAGGCGATGAGGTCATCGGCATCCACCACCGTTCCCTCACGGCTCTTCATCTTACCGTTCGGCAGCTCCACCATACCGTAGGAGAAATGGACGAGGTCCTTGCCCCACTTGAACCCGAGGCGGTCGAGAAGGATGGAGAGCACCTGGAAGTGATAGTTCTGCTCGTTACCCACGACGTAGATCATCTTGTCGATGGGATAATCGTTGAACCGCATCTCTGCCGTGCCGATGTCCTGGGTCATATAGACGGTGGTACCGTCGGAGCGGATGAGGAGCTTCTGGTCGAGCCCTTCCTTTGTAAGGTCCGCCCAGATACTGCCGTCCTCCTTCTGATAGAAGAGCCCTTTCTTCAAACCCTCCATCACCTTGCGCTTACCCTCGAGGTACGTGTTGCTCTCATAATAGATCTTGTCGAAGCTCACGCCAAGGGCTTTGTAGGTCTCGTCGAAACCGGCATAGACCCAACTGTTCATCTTCGCCCAGAGGTCGCGGATATCCTTGTCGCCGGCCTCCCACTTGACGAGCATGCGATGCGCCTCCTGGATGAGCGGCGCCTCCTGCTCGGCTTTCTTCTTGGCCTCGTCCTCGGACAGGCCTTCTGCCACATATTTCTTCTCGAGCTCAGCGCACTCCTCCTTATAATGCTTGTCGAAGAGCACATAGAAGTCACCGATGAGATGATCGCCTTTCTTGCCCGTCGACTCCGGTGTGCAGCCGTTGCCCCACTTGATCCAGGCAAGCATCGACTTCATGATATGAATGCCACGGTCGTTGACGATATTCGTCTTCACCACGCGGTTGCCGTTGGCCTCTAAGATCTTCGCCAGGCTCCAGCCCAAGAGGTTGTTGCGCACATGACCGAGGTGCAGCGGCTTGTTGGTGTTGGGCGACGAATACTCCACCATGATGAGCGGAGCATCCTTCGTGACAGCCTTCTCACCATAATGGGGATCGCGGTCGATGTCGTCGAGCAGGCCCAGCCATGCCTCAGGGGCGATGACGAGATTGAGGAAACCACCCACGGCATTGTATCCTGCCACCGCCTTGCAGTCGCTGACGAGCTTCTCGCCGATCTCTTGCGCCGTGTCCTGCGGCTTCTTGTGTGACATCTTCAGGAAGGGGAAGACAACAAGCGTGACGTTACCCTCAAAGCCGGGCTTCGTCTTCTGCAGCTGTACCATCTTCTCGGGTACATCCTGACCATAGAGCGCTTTCACGGTGGCTATCACCGATGAGCTGATTTCTTTCTCAATATTCATATCTATTCTATTTTTGTAATCGGAATAACTAAATATATGATGTAATATATAATAATGTGTGGTCTTATGTATATTACGATGCATTTCCGTTGCAAAGTTACCAAAATATCATGGAATATTGGCGCTAATCAACCTATTAAATGTCCGTTAACCTAACATTTTATATAAAAAATACAAACAGAAGACAGAAAATCATTATAATATTTTGTTTATATCAAAGAAATTGATTAATTTTGTTTCATATTGAAAACTGTACGTCAAAAAATCGAAAGTACTTATTAACTTGTATAAAGCCATTCGATTCACAGAAACAGTGCAGACTGATCATAAAAGCAAACCATTAAGAACTAATACAGAAATAAAACAGAACTAAAACAGAAATGAACAAGAAAGAAGACGTTTACAGTAGTTTAGGCCCTCAACGCAAGAAGTTTATGGGCTGGCAGGCCCGTACGATACTTGTGTCGATGTTGGGCTATGCCATGTTCTACTTCGTGCGCAAGAACTTCTCTTTAGCCATGCCGGGGCTGACCGGCGAATACGGCATTTCCAACAAGAGCTTTGGCTGGATCTTGTTTTGCGGCTCTTTGGTCTATGGCACGTCTCGATTTATCAATGGCTATGTCGTTGACCGTGTGAAAGGACGCATCGTCATGGCGCTCGGTCTGTTGCTTTGTGCCATCGCCAACTTTGCTTTCGGCTTTGGCGTGAACCTCAGCACTTGGCTGACGGGGACCGACCATGGTCCAGACTTCACGTCGATGCTCATCCTTATCATGGGCATCGTCATTATCTTCAACCAGTATTGCCAGGGAATGGGTTATCCACCCTGCGCCCGCATCCTGCCCCACTGGATCCATCCGTCAGAGTTGGCCACAAAGATGTCTATCTGGAACACCTCCCACTCGGTAGGTGCAGCCTTGGCCGTCATTGTCTGTGGCACGATCATGGGATCCTTAGGCACCGACATGAGTTCTAACACCGCTGTCGTGGCACGCATAACACAAAACCTGACCAACAACAGCGTGGCCAATGCCTCGGCACAAGCACTCAACTATGCGGCACATGTAGGTGCCTGGAAATGGTGCTTCTGGATTCCTGCCATCATCGCACTTTGTGGATCAGCATTCATCTTCCTCGGCTTACGCGATGAGCCCAAAGAAGTAGGACTTCCAGACCTCCCCGGCACGTCCCTCGGCAATATCGACGTAAAAAACAAGAAAGACCGTAAAAAGTTTGAGAAGGTCATGGTATGGAAGAACCGTTGGGTATGGACCTTCTGCATCGCCAACCTCTTTGTCTATATCGTTCGCATGGGCATCCTCGACTGGGGACCCAAGTTCCTCACGGAGAGCCGCGGTCTTGATATCTCGCAGGCAGGCTGGACCGTCGCCGCTTTCGAGATTGCCGGAATCTGCGGCACGCTCTTCGCCGGGTGGGCTACCGACCATATCTTCAAGGGCAAAGGCCACCACATGTGTGTAGCCTGCATGGCCGGAGCAGCCCTGTTCATGACCATCTTCCGTGCATTGCCCCACAGTGCCAGCCTCTCCCTGACAGCAGCCGTGCTTGTGGGAGCCGGCTTCTGCATCTATGGTCCTCAAGCACTTATCGGCATCGAACTTGGCAAACAAGCTACGAAGGAAGCATCAGCAAGAGCCAACGGCATAGCGGGCATCTTAGGATATATCGGTTCCGGCCTCTCCGGACTGCTTGTCGGTTACGTAGCCGACATCTACGGTTGGACACGTGTCTTCGAAACGATCATCGCTGTGGCGGTCATCGGTATGTTCATCTTCATCTCCATGTGGAAAGCACCCCGCGACGGCTATGAGCGCGCAGAGCAAATTAAATATGATAATTGAGCAACCAACATGCAACATTCAACACTCAACATTCAACACTCAACATTCAACACTTAACATTAGAAACCGGATTGTAACATTGTTGAAAACCTATCGTAATATTTTATCAATAATTTTGCATCTAAAATAATAATATAACAGTACGAATATGAAAAAACAACATCATGTAAAGATTGCCGTCACAGCACTGTCACTCTTTACAACGGTGACAGCGTTCGGTCAAACGGTGAAAGTCACCGGGCGTGTACTTGACACCGACGGCTCTACCCCCATGGTAGGAGTGACCGTACAGCAGAAAGGCGCTAAGACGGGAACGGTGACAGACATTGACGGTAAATTTACCCTTACCGTAAACGGGCAGAACCCTTCTCTCAACTTTTCTTACCTCGGCTATCAGACCACTACACTTTCTGTTTCCGGCAACAAGAAAGACATCCGCGTCATCATGAAGCCTGAATCTAAAAGCCTCAACGAAGTGGTGGTCACGGCGCTTGGCATCAAGCGTGAAGAGAAGTCATTAGGCTACTCCGTTTCTAAACTTGACAACAAAGAACTCACGAAAGGTATTTCCGGCAACTGGCTCGAGCAGATGAACGGTAAGGTTGCCGGCTTGCAGATGTCGCAGGCAGGCACCGGTCCTCTTGGTACCATGCGTGTCACGCTCCGTGGAGACCACTCTCTCAATCATGGCAACAATGGTGCGCTCTTCGTCGTCGACGGTGTGCCTATCCAGTCAGGAACGGTGGCTACAGGAAGTGGTGCTACCTACAACAATACCGATGCACCTGTCGATTTTGGTAACGGCGCTTCGGATATCAACCCCGATGATATCGAGTCGGTGACAGTGCTGAAAGGTGCTGCGGCTACAGCCCTTTATGGCTCGGCTGCCGGCAACGGTGCTATCGTCATCACCACAAAAGGCGGTGGCAACGTAAAGAAATGGGGCGTATCGCTCAGCTCTTCCCTCGTCTGGGAGGTAGCGAGCTACTGGCCCGACTTCCAAAAGGAATATGGCTCCGGATCAGACATGGGCCTCAGTCCCTATGCCATCCATGACGTGAAAGCCACAGAGTCGACAACAGGCCTGGCACAGAGCTCCAACTATTCACGCTACAGTTTCGGTGAAAAGTTCGGAGCAGGGAAGACGCGCTACCAATACAACTCCTACGACTGGGAGACCGGCATGTGGACACCTACGCCTTGGGAATATCAGGACGACTGGTATACCGGATTCTTCCAGACGGGCACGACGTTGCGCAACAACGTCTCCATCACGGGCGGCAACGGCAAAGGCACATCCGGCCGACTCAGCTTTACCGACACGCGTAACAACTGGATCACGCCGAACACAGGCTTTGTAGACGATGCCGTATCTTTCGGCTTCGACAGTCCGGTGAGCAAGCGGATCAAGATCAGCTCACGTGCCAACTTCATCAACCGCCGGAGCGACAACCTGCCGGCAAGCGGCTATTCGGCTGCCAACCCGATGTATCAACTCGGCATGGGCTACAACACCAACTCCATCGAAGACTGGAAAAGCGAATACTTCAACGGAAGATTCACGAAGGAGAACATGGAGAAAGGCTTGACCGTCTACCGATCGGACAAGTCGTTCAACCCCTACCGCACGGCTTATGAAGAACTCAACTCCATGAACAAGAGCCGTGTCTACGGCAACATCATGGCTACCATCTCGCTCGTCAAAGGCCTTAACCTCAAGCTTCGTTCGGCCTTGGATATGACGCACACCTGGCGTACGCAGCAACGTCCATTCTACACCACCGACTATGAGACGGGTATGTATCGTGAGCAGACTACGAACATCTATCGTTTCAACAACGACTTCCTGCTCTCTTACACCAACAACAAGCTCGTCGGCGACCGGCTCGGATTCAACGCTTCCTTCGGCGGCAACAGCTACGACTACCGTTACTACAACGACCGCATCACGCTTGAGAAGATGCAGGTCGACGGCGTATACAATGTCTATAATGTACCATCAGGATACAGTCCTGACGTGTTCAGCTATCACTCAAAGAAGAAAGTCAACTCATTCTACGGCTTCCTCAACCTCTCCTGGGATAATACCTACTATCTCGAGTTCACGGACCGTAACGACTGGTCATCAACCCTGGCAAAAGGACACAACTCCTACAACTATCCTTCCGTGTCGGCTACGGTGCTGCTTGACCAGGTGTTCAACTTCAGAGAGAAAGCACCATGGGTAGACATGCTCAAGCTGAAAGCATCGTGGGCCAACGTAGGTAACGATACGTCACCTTACTCGCTCGACCGCTACTACAGCAACACTTCATACTTTGGCGGCTATCGCATCTCCAACACCATTCCCAACGCCAACATCAAGCCAGAGAACGAAGAGAGCTGGGAAGGCGGCGTAGAAGGCAAGATGTTCGGAGGCCGGTTGGGCTTCGACTTCACGCTCTATACGACCAACACCACCAACCAGATTGTGGACGTTGCTGCTGACCAGATCACCGGCGCTACAGGCTACACCATCAATGCCGGCAAGATCAGCAGCAAGGGTATTGAGCTCTCGCTGAGCGGCACGCCTGTAAGAACGCGCAACTTCGAGTGGAACATCACAGCCAACGCCAGCCGCAACTGGAACAAGCTCGTAGCCTTGCAGGACGGCTGGGATCCGAAACAGCCTTACCAGCTGGACAACGGCACCACCATCGGCAACCGTATCTATGTCTATTCGTATGTCGGACACGAGATGTATCATCTCTATGGCCATGGCTACGTGCGCGCTCCGGAAGGATCTTATTACCTCGACGAGAACGGCAACAAAGTGGACTGCAGCGGACAGAAGATCATCAGCAGCAACGGCATGCCGCTCAACCCCAAGACCTCTCCACTGATCGACTTAGGACGCGTCAACCCGACATGGACCGGTGGTCTCAACATGAACTTCCGCATCAAGAACGTCACCGTCTCCATGGACTTCTCAGCACAGGTCGGCGGACACGCATATTCCACCACCAACTTCCTGCTTTCTTATCAGGGACGCCTGAAGAACTCACTGAAAGGACGTTACGACGGCTTCGTGGTCGAGGGCGTGCAGCAGCATAAGGCTGCCGACGGCACCATCACTTATACGAAGAACAATACCGTCATGACATCGGCCTTGACCTATTACAACCAGTATGTATGGGTGCGCGACAACGCCGAAGAGAACACATTCTCTACCAACTTCATCAAGTTCAAGCAGCTGCGTGTCGACTACAGCCTGCCGAAGGCGCTCTGCAAGAAGACCCACTTCCTCGAGAGTGCCAGCCTCGGTGCCTATGCCACCAACCTCTTCTGCATCACGCCGTTCCCACAGTATGATCCGGAGACGGCCATGGTCAACGGAGCAGAGATCTATTCAGGCATTGAGACACTCGCCTATCCTATGACACGACAGTACGGAATCAATCTCAAGCTTTCATTCTAAGTACGAGAACAAGATATTTAGTCATGAAAACAAGATTAGTCATGAAAACAAGATTCATAAAAAATATTCTTCCGGTAGCCGCAGCAGCCTTCCTGCTTGCCGGATGCACAGACAACTTCGAATCGACCAATACCAATCCCAACAAGATTACGGTAAACAGCAACAAGCTCAGTGCCTCAGCGCTCTTTGAGCCTATCCTGTATGGAGGCACCAATTATCTGACTTATATAAGCTACTACTGGAACGATGAGCTCATCCAGCACACCGCCGGCACTGCTTATACCACGACCACGCAGCACCGTTACAGCATCGGTGACTCCAACTGGGCCTCGCTGTGGAACAACTTGGCACGCTACGGCAGCGATATTCACGAGATGAACCGTCTGGCCACCGCACAGGGTGACGAAGCGATCGAGGCCGTGGCAAGAACACTCTACGTGCTCTATATGCAGAACCTCACCGACATGTTCGGCGACATTCCTTATTCCGAGGCTTACCAGGCCTCGGAGGGTAACATGAAGCCGGTCTTCGACTCGCAGGAGAAGGTCTATGCGCAGATGTGCGCTTGCCTGGAGCAAGCCAACAAGATATATGCCCAGAGCCCATACGTCAACTCAAGCTATCCCGCGCTCGACGCGATGTACGGCTTCGACATGGCGAAGTGGAGAAAGTTCAACAACTCTCTTTACCTCCGGCTCTTAGGCCGCCTTACCAACCGCACGACAACCATCGTGGACAGCACGGCCAACCTCAATGTGGCGCAGAAGATGCAGCAGATCATCGACAATCCTTCCACTTATCCAGTCTTTGAGAGCAACGACGACAACGCCACCGTCCACTACAGTGCCGTCGCTCCATACTACTCAGAGTTTGACCCGCAGAAGTTCAGTGACCAGGATTTCCCCATCTATCGTCTGACCCAACAGATGATCAAGATGATGGTTGTCAAGGATCCCAACAACGAGACCATTGATGCCTATGTCGATCCCCGCTTGCCTATCATCGGCACGAAGCGAGAGAAATACACTTACTGGAAAGGTACGGTCGCCGGCGGACTGGCTGAGAACCAGAGCAATGACGACAAGGGTGCCTCTCTGCTGAACCTTCAGACACTGCGCCGCGACAACTCCGACGAGTTCCTCATGGGTTACGACGAGATGCTTTTCATCCTTGCTGAAGCAGCCCAGCGCGGCATGATCACCGGTGGCGAGGAGAAAGCCCGCCAGTACTACGAGGCAGCCGTCAAGGCCAATATCGAGAAATGGTCAGCCTTCGCCAAGTCGAGTGTCACAACAGGCACCGTGCCGGCTGAGTATGATGTCACCGACGATCAGATCAACGAATTCCTTCAGTCGGAGCTCGCTTCCTGGGACAGCAACACCGATCATCTGAAGCTCATCATAGACCAGAAATATATCGCCACCTTCTGGGTAGGCATGGAGAGCTGGAACGACTATCGCCGCACGGGGTACCCGGAGCTCACGATCGGTGCCGGCACCGACCCCAACGACTATATCCTTCCTACCCGTATGGGCTATCCTAACACCACAGTAGCTACCAACGCCGAACACGTGGCCGAAGCGCTCAAACGAATGGGAGGCGAGAACAACATGAAGCTGCCCGTGTGGTGGAGCAAGCAGGCCGCACAAGGAAAGTAATCGCATTACCATATTTATTAAGACAGACAATCATGAAAATAAAGAATATTTTTCTCATGGGAATGGTGCTCACGGGACTGTTGGCTTTCTCCTCCTGCAAGGACAACGACGACAACACCGGCGACCCTTATCTCACGTTCGACAATATCACGGGAACCATCAACGTAGCCCAGGCGGGCATCACCAAAGCCAAGCGCAAGAGCGTCACCGTGAGATCCAACAGTTATTGGAAAGTGGCATTGGCCAATCCGGCCGACTCGGCCTGGCTCCATTTCTTCATCGACGAAGGAGAGGACGATGGCATCATCCAGTATTGGGTAGATGCCAACAAGACCTTCGACCCGCGGGAGGGGAAGATCAATCTCTCCACAGAATCAGGTACCGTGCTCAACTCCCTCGACATCCAGCAGGCTGCTGCCGTGCCTGACATCACTATAACGAACGGCGCCAACGGCTTCACAGCTACACCCGAAGGCGGTGAGCTGAAGATCGGTGTAACATCAAACATCACATGGACGGCAGCCCTTGAGCCATCGGTGACATGGGCACACATCACCGCTACCACCGCCGACTCCGTCTTCATCAAGCTCGACAAGAACGATGAAGATGAGCGCACCGTAAACCTCACACTCACGGGTACGGGAGCACAGAGCAACGTCACGGCCACCGCACTCATCACACAGAAAGATGAGTCGCTGATCTTCTCCGACAACTTCGACTGGCTGCAGGAAGGTGAGAAGAAAGCCTACTACGAATATCCGGAAGTGAAGTTCGCCTCGTGGACCGAGGCTGAGAAGGCTGCCGGCTGGACGACATTCAATGATGCCAACGTGTTCGGCGGATTGGGCTACTTCAAGCTCGGCAAGACCAACCAGTTCGGTGACTTCGAGTCGCCCGCACTCACGAAGCTCACCAAGCCTACCAACGTCACCGTCTCCTTCCAGGCTATCGGCTATGTGTCATCAGGCGGTGCGAAAGACAACTCCGTCATCAAAGTGGCCGTCATCGGCCCCGGTGAGGTCAGCGGCGACGAGACTGGCACCGTCGATGTCGACGGAGCAACCTATCGATGCGTACGCTTCGTAACCACCGTCTTCCCCAACTCTTCCAAGGTCGAGAATGGCGAAGACTATGATCCATGGGCACAGGAAGCCTCCCACTTCTCCTTCGACATCAAAGGCGCTACGGCCGACACAAAGATCATGTTCGTCGGTGGCGATGTTTGGGGAGCGGCCAAAGGAAAGAACCGTGTGCTCCTCGACAACATCATGGTTGTAAGAGCCAAGAAATAACCGCACATTCTATATTACATTATCAATATCACATTATCAATATCATTCATAAAATGAAAAAATTGATTGCAATGGCAGCCCTTTGCCTGATGACAATGGCTGCCGCCGCACAGACCCGGATCGTAGCTCACCGAGGCTACTGGGACTGTGCAGGGAGCGCACAAAACTCCATCACATCGCTGAAGCTCGCTGACAAGATCGGATGCTATGGCTCCGAGTTTGACATTCATCTGACGAAAGACAACGTCATCGTCATTCATCATGACCAGAATGTAGGAAAGATTGACATTCAGACTTCCAACTTCAAGGCACTGAAGAAGGCAAAGCTGAAAAACGGAGAGAAGATTCCTACGCTGGAGGAATATCTTGATGCCGGCAAGGATCTGAACTGCAAGCTCGTGCTCGAGATCAAGAAACAGTATTCGCAGAGCCATGAGGACAGTCTTGTGCGTGAGACCGTCGACATGGTGAAAGCCAAAGGCCTCGAGAACCGCATGGTGTGGATCTCCTTCAGCGGGAAGGCATGCGAGCTGCTCCATCAGCTCCTGCCCAATGCCAACATCCAGTATCTCGCAGGCGACTGGGATCCGCAGACCATCAAGGCGAAAGGGCTCAGCGGCATCGACTATCAGAACACGGTGCTCGCCCTGCACCCCGAATGGATCAAGGAGTGCCACGACCTCGGTCTCGTAGTGAACGTCTGGACGGTCAATGACCTCAACGACATCGATGCGTTCATCAAGGCAGGTGTCGATTTCATCACGACCAACAAGCCTGTAGAGGCCATGAAACTGGCGAAATAACAAGGGGAGGTCGGCGCGATGCAGCCCCTCCTACAAGAACGTCCCGACAACTCGATGGAGCTGCCGGGACGTTTCTTTGTTTCCTGACTTCGTTGCTTTTTTATTAAGCATCTCTTCCTGACTACGTTATTTTTTTATTGAGACCAAATACTGCCCTGATCATCAGACTTTTCACGCAGAGCCGCAGAGTTTATTGAGCCGCAGAAATGATACGTGTGAGAGGCTGAGATCGCTGAGAGGCCTTCGGCCTTATGAGGAGAGCACAACTCAGATGAAAACGGCTATGACCGAATATATGAATCGAGGGATGGAATCATCCTATAAAAATTAGCATTGGATTATGCAATAAACGTCAAGATTTATTTTTTCCAACCCCCGCTGAGAATCGATTCTTTTCAAACAAGTGTGTGCTCGGGCGAAAAGAAGCGATTGTTGAGCCAAGTTGTTAAGCAGCTTGTAATCAACATATTACATAATTAATCCTTTTGAAAGAGTTTTTCAACGCTTTCAAAGAGCCGACATGACTACAGTTAGGTCGCCTGCCTAACAGCGTTAGGTCGCCTACTTAACAGCGTTAGGTCGCCTACTTAACAGCGTTAGGTGGGCGACCTAACCGTTAAAGGTTCATTCTCCGACGCTCTTTTTCGCGTTTTTCGGCCTGCACACCCCGATTTTTCTTTCTCTTTCACGAATTTCCATTGTCCTGACTTTTTACTTTTTGTCAAGAAAAATATCTCCGCATCTCACATGCAAGGAGATATACCGCAAGAATAGTGTTGGTTCATCTCTGTGAACACCCCTCAAGACCGAAGATCTCTCTGCGTTCTCTAATTCTCAGCAGCAATAACTCTGCGGCTCAATAAGCTCCGCGACTCTGCGAGAAAAATCCATACGGCTTTGCGAGAATCGACAACTCACCACGCGAACCCGTTTTCAAGGTTTATCTTGCTGTGATGCAAGCCTAAGGAACGAAGGCTCTCAGCCATAGCCTGACCCCATCATCATCTGCTCACCACACCGTGAGCTCCACCCACGACTGTCCGTTCCCCTTCAGGGTGACACGGGCCTTCCGATAGTCGGCTTGGGAAGCGTGGTAAGGATTCTTCAAGAAGGTCTGGGGATTGACCGCGACGAGCGGATACCAGCTATATTGCACCTGAACCATCAACCGGTGCCCGGGAAGCAACACATGGGCTATGTCGGGCATGGTGAAGGAGAGCGTGAAGTCTTTGTCAGGCTGCAGCGGCTTGGGCACGGTGAACGAGCGTCGGAATCGGGCCGGCATGACGTCGCCCCGCACGAGCATCTCGTAGCCGTCGGGCCGCACGTCGATAAGCTTCACCACAGCATCCAAATCAGTTGCTGAGGTGTTGAGCGTGAGCCTCACTTTGACAGGCCCCATGAGGCGGAGCGTATCTTGTGCGGCGGGCCACGCGCACGTCAGCACATCGTTGCGTTGAGAGGCAAAGCGCTGGTCGGCTGCCATATAAGCCCGGTCGCGGTGCCGAATATCCACATTATTATAATAAGGTACAGGATTGCGGGGATCGGAGACCACCGTCCCGCCCTTGAGCATGAGCCGCCTAACCTGCGTGCCTTTCGGCGGCCAGCCGTCGAGCCGCAGCCATTGGTCCTCCACCTTACGGTCTTTCATCACCTCCTCGCGGGTCTCGGCGGAAGGGAGCACCGTCACGGGAGCAGGCTTACGGCCTTTGCCTTCCAAGTAATAGGCAAAGAACGGGTATTCTATCTCGTTGATGAAATAAGCCGCCGTACCCGCGCCAAACCAGGCACCGTCTAAGTGCTGATACTTGCCGTTGCCCCAGGCATGATGATACCACGGAGCCTCCACGAGGAAGAGCGGGGTCTTGGGAGCATGCAGCCTGATCTGCCGCCAGGTGTTCCACGTGCCATAGTTGTCCTCAGCATCGTAGAGACCGCCGACGATCATCACGGCCGGCTTCAGTTCTCCTAAGCCCCGCGTGGAGAGCCGCGACTGCCAGTAACGGTCATAGTTGGGATGCGCCACGATATCCTTCCAAAACGAGCCTTCCTCTAAGACAGGCTTCAGAAGCTCCGCAAGCGGCCGGCGGTAGAACACGCTCACGGAGGTGTCTACGGGAGCGAGGGGCGGCATCGCCTTAACAGAAGGCTGCTGGCGACGGCGGAAGAACGACGAGCCGAAGCTGTAGCTGTCCATCAGCATCAGCGCGCCGTTGTGGTGTATGTCATCGCCCATGAACCAGGCATTGACGGGAGCCTGCGGCGAGACAGCCTTGACAGCAGGATGGCCGGACCGTGCAGCCATGAAGGCATAGAAGCCCGGATAAGAGGTACCTTTCACCCCTACGCGCCCATTGGTGCGGCAGTGGGCGAGCAGCCAGTCCACCGTGTCCCACGTATCAGAAGCCTCATCTGTCGCCTTGCCTTTCTTGTCAGTGACAAACGGTCTCGACTGCACAAACCGGCCTTCGCTCAGATAAGTGCCACGCACATTCTGACGCACGAGGATATACCCATGCGCGAGATAGACACTGTCCAGGCCAAACACCTTCTTGTCGAACCTGTCATCATTGTAATGGGATAAAGAATAAGGTGTGCGCATGATCAGCACTGGTGCCTGAGGATGATCCGAAGGCTCGAAAATCTCCGTGTAGAGCCGTACGCCATCGCGCATGGGGATGAGTACATGACGTTTGGTGTAGGTATAAGAAAAAGCACCAAGCGCCGAAAACAAAAGGATAATAATGAAAGGAAACGTCTTTTTCATCTCTGTTCGTTCAACAAAGTGCAAAGATAATAATAAAAAAGGTTATCAGCGATGATTTTTTCGGTTATTTGCTTGCAGGATAATTGGAATTATTGTAAATTTGCAAAGGCTGCCATGAAGAACCAAACGGGCAGCAACAATATTATACAAACATTAAAATACAAAAGCATTATGACTAAAAAAGGAGAAATTTATATTTGTAAGCACTGCGGTGGCATGGTAGAGGTTCTGAAAGAGGGCGCTGTGCCCGTATGCTGCGGCGAGCCGATGAAGCTGCTCAAAGAGAACACCACCGATGGTGCCAAGGAGAAGCACGTGCCCGTCGTGGAGAAGATCGAGGGTGGCTACCGCGTCACCGTGGGCAGCGTGCTGCATCCCATGACCCCCGAGCACTACATCCAGTTCATCGAGCTCATCACCCCCGACGGCATCCTGCGCCGTGAGCTCACGCCCGAGGACAAGCCCGTGGCAGAGTTCAAGACCGACGCCACCGAGGTGACAGCCCGCGAATATTGCAACCTCCACGGTCTGTGGAAGGCTTAACATTAGACCATCTGACGATCGGCTACCGCCACAAGCCGGTAGCAGGACCGTTGGATGGCACTCTTGAAGCCAAGCGCCTCGTGAGTCTCATCGGCAGCAACGGCGTTGGCAAATCGACCCTTCTCCGCACCCTCGCAGGCTTGCAACCACCGCTTGCGGGGCGTGTCGTTTATCATACCGAGGGAGCGGTGCACGACTGCACCGCGCTCTCGGCAGCGGCGCGTGCGCGCCTTTTTTCCATTGTACTGACCGAGAAACCGGACGTCCTGAACCTCACGGCGCGCGAGGTCGTCGCCATGGGACGCATGCCCTACACCGGGTTCTTCGGGAAACTCAAGGAGACAGACGAGGTCCTCGTAGCGCAAGCCATGGCGTGCACCAACACGCAAGCCTTTGCCGACCGCGACCTCTCCACGCTCAGCGACGGCGAGCGGCAGAAGGTGATGATCGCACGTGCCATCGCCCAGCAGACACCCATCCTGCTCCTCGACGAGCCCACCGCCTTCCTCGACTACGAGAGCAAGCACACCACGATGGCACTGCTCCGCACCATCGCCCACGACCTGGGCAAGCTCGTGCTCGTCTCCACCCACGACCTCGACATCGCCCGGCGCTATGCCGACAGGTTCATCACCATTGACGCGGGAATCAGAGATGTGGATGTTCAGTCGTTTGCTGGTCTTTCCGGAAACATTTGGGCGAGCAATGGGCATGGAGCTTGAAGAAGTTGGTGAAGGCACTCTGATCCTTGAAGCCAAGTTCATAAGCAATCTCACCCAGGGGTTTGGTCGTCGTCTTTAAGAGGTTGCACGCCTCATGGTACACCCGGCGCGTGAGGTGGTCGTTGACCGTGGTGCCCGATATTTCTTTTACCACCCTGCTGAGATAAGTCGTTGTGATGCCGATCTTATCCGCATAAAACTGTATCTGCCGCTCCCGTTTGAAATTTCTTTCTGACAGATGCAGGAAGATCTTATAGATATTCTCCTTGTTCCGGAAGTCGGGGGTGAGCACATTATCCTTGAAAGGCAGTTCACTGATAAAAAGCTTAAAGATATGTACCAGCGACTGTATCATCTCCGCTTTGTAGAGATGCATATAGTGGATGGCTTTCTGTATTTGCCGGAAGATGCCGCTGAGCTCCTGTGTCTGGCTCTCCGTGAGCTGGTAGACGGTGTTGAACTTCGAGGGAATACCCGGGATCTGCACATCTCCAGTGAGGTCGGTGGAGGATATGCCGTCGTAGAACACCCGGTCGATGAGCAGCCCCTCGGTGACCGCATTGGGAGAGAAATGACACTGGGCGGGCTGGTAAGGCGTGAGGACAAGGAGAGAGCCGTGATCCAAATGATGCTTGCGCCCGGCAATGTCAACATCAGCATAGCCGCTGAGGATGAGTTGCATCTCATAACAACAGATACGGTCGTTCACGACACGTAAATCGCTGGCGCCACCCTCCCGGGACGAGAAATAAGCGACGCTGGCCCCATAAATATCCTTGATGCCATAACGTGCGGCAAGTTCCGGAAGGCTCAGGTTCCCCATACAATAATTCCTTATTATTATTCTCACTTAGTGGCAAAATTAGCCATTTGTTTCGATATTTGCAAATAATAGTCTTCTTTTTGTAAATGACGTAAGGCCATAAAGCACTAATTTTGCAAATAGAAATTGATATAAATCAATATACCGATTCATACATCACAAGATATGGCAACAACACTGATCCTCCTTGAGCTCGCTATCGTCATCGCTCTGATCTTCATCGGGGCGCGCGTGGGCGGCATTGGCCTGGGCATCTACGGCATGCTCGGTGTCTTCATCCTTGTCTACGGCTTCCACCTCACGCCGGGCAAGGCCCCTATTGACGTGATGATGATCATCCTTGCTGTCATCACGGCTTCCGCCGCCCTCCAGGCCTCCGGCGGACTGGAGTATCTCGTGGGTCTCGCTGCCAAGTTTCTGCGCAACCACCCCGACCACATCACCTATTACGGTCCGCTCTGCACCTGGCTCTTCTGCATCGTTGCCGGTACGGCTCACACAAGCTATTCGCTCTTGCCGATCATCAGTGAGATAGCCCAGGCGAACAAGATCCGTCCCGAGCGGCCGGTGAGTCTCGCCACGATCGCTGCCTCCTTAGGCATCACGGGCAGTCCGGTGTCGGCAGCCACGGCTGCTATCATCTCTCAGGATCTGTTAGGCGGGAAAGGCATAGAGCTCGGCACCGTCCTCATCGTGTGCATCCCCGCAAGCATCATCGCCATCGTTGTGGCTGCTTTCATAGAGAACCACGTAGGCAAAGCGCTTGTTGACGATCCCGAATACCAGCGGCGTGTCCAGGCCGGGCTCATCAACCCCGAAGCCGACGCCAAGAACCTGGAGCAGGCAGAGACACAGCCCAACCCCCATGCCAAGCATGCGGTGTGGGCGTTTCTCTTGGGTGTCGCCGTGGTCGTGCTCTTCGGCTTCATGCCCAGCCTGCGGCCGGAGGGGTGCACGATGTCGGAGACCATCGAGATGGTGATGATGAGCGATGCCATCCTCATCATCCTCGTGGGAAAGACGGATGTGAAAGACGTCCCCAAGGGCAACATCTTCTCTGCCGGCATCAATGCCGTGATCTCTATCTTCGGCATAGCCTGGATGGGCTCCACGTTTTACACCGGCAATGCCAAGGCCATCAACGACGCGCTCTCGGGCATGGTGGCAGCGGCTCCGCTGCTCTTTGCTGTAGCGCTCTTCCTGCTCAGCATCATGCTCTTCTCACAGGCAGCGACCGTCACGACGCTCTATCCTGTGGGTATCGCCTTAGGCATCCCTCCCCTGTTGCTCGTGGCGATGTTCCCCGCCGTCAATGGCTATTTCTTCCTGCCCAACTATCCCACCGAGGTGGCAGCCTTGGGCTTCGACCGCACGGGGACGACACATGTAGGCAGATATGTCATCAACCACTCGTTCCAGCTCCCGGGCTTCGTCACGACCATCGTCGCCATAGGCGTCGGCTACTGCATCACACTGCTCCTCTGACGGCAGGGCAGGTCTCTTTTCAGACAAAACAAATAATAACCCTATAAATCTCACGACTATGAAAAAGAAAGCATTGTTTCTTTCGGTATTGTTCGTACTGATCTCTGTTGTCTCCGTCTTCGCCAAGCCGAAGATCCGCATCATCGCCACCGGTGGCACCATCGCGGGTGTGAGCCAGAGCGCCACCTCCTCGGCTTACGGTGCCGGACAGGTAGGCATCCAGACCCTTATCGCTGCCGTGCCGCAGATCAAAGACTTAGCTGAGGTCAGCGGCGAGCAGCTCGTCAACATCGGGTCGCAGGACATGAACGACGCCGTGTGGCTCAAACTCGCCAAGCGTATCAACGAACTGCTCAACAACGAGGGCTACGACGGCGTGCTCGTCACACACGGAACCGACACGATGGAAGAGACGGCTTACTTCCTCTCCCTCACCGTGCACAGCGACAAGCCCGTGGTGCTCGTGGGCTCCATGCGCCCTTCCACGGCGATCTCCGCCGATGGACCCGCCAATATCTACAACGGTGTGGCAACGCTCGTCGACGCCGCCTCGAAAGGTCATGGCGTGATGGTCTGCATGAACAACGAGCTCTTCGATGCCAAGTCGGTCGTCAAGACACATACCACGGACGTCGCCACGTTCCAGGGCGGCCGCTTCGGTGAGCTCGGGTATGTCTACAACGGCAAGCCCGTCTACCTCCGTAAGACCGTGTTCAAGCAGGGGGCCGACTCCGAGTTCAATGTCGAGAACCTCACCGAGCTGCCGAAGGTCGGCATCGTCTACGGGTATGCCAACTGCTCACCGCTGCCCATGCAGGCTTTTGTCAATGCCAAGTTCGACGGCATCGTGCTCGCCGGTGTCGGTGACGGCAACTTCTATAAGGATGTATTCGATGTAGCGCTCCAGGCCCGGAAACAGGGTATCCAGATCGTACGCTCCAGCCGTGTGCCTTACGGACCGACCAACCTCAACGGGGAGGTCGACGATGCCAAATATCAGTTTATCGCCTCGCTGAACCTTAATCCGCAGAAGGCACGCGTCCTCCTCATGCTCGCCCTCACAAAGACAAAGGACTGGCAGAAGATCCAGCAGTACTTCGAGGAGTACTAAACAGCTTAACACAACCAATAAAAAAAACAGGAGATGGCTATGAAGAAGAATATAATCCTCGCTATGGCGCTGAGCCTGCCGCTGGCGGGCTTCGCCCAAGGCAACAACACCGGGATGGGTGGCAACGACGGCGACTATGAGAGCCTGGCCCACCGCGTGTTCAACCTCGAGAAGAAAACAGATGCGTTCAACGTCTATTTCAACTATGCCTCGAGCTTCCAAGAATATGACGACGGCAACGCCTGGACCTCTTCGTTCAAGAACAAGCAGGCACGCATCGAGATCAAAGGAAACATCACCGACAAGCTCTCTTACCGCTTCCGTCACCGCCTGAACAAGAACAACACGGCGCAGAGCGAAGACAACTTCGCCAAGGCAACGGACATCCTCTTGGTCGGCTACCAGTTCACCCCGAAGCTCGGCGTGCAGGCGGGTAAGATGTGTCAGAACTGGGGCGGATTCGAGTTCGACGAGAACCCGATGTACATCTATCAGTATTCGGACATGGTCGACTACATGGACAACTTCATGGCTGGTGTCAACGTCTCCTACAAACCCGTGCCAACCCAGGAGATAGCCGTCAACATCACCGACGCCTACAACAATAAGTTCGCCGATGAGTATGGTGCTGGCGCCACGTCGTTAGAGACCAATAGCGTGCGGCACTTGGAGAGTTCGAACCATCCGTTGACATACATCGGACTGTGGGCAGGCAGCTTCCTTGACGGCAAGCTGCAGACACGCTGGTCCTACGGCATACAGACCCAAGCTAAGCATAAATACAGTCGCATGATCGTCCTCGGACAGAAGCTCAACCTCCCGAAGGTGCAGTGGTACTTCGACTACATGGGTGCCTTCGACGGCCTCGACCGCCTGAGGATCGCCTCGTCGGAGGGCAGCGCCTTCCTCGGAGCGGGCGAGTATTTCAGCGACGTGCATTACAACTCATTCATCACCAAGCTCAACTGGCAGTTTGCGCCACAGTGGAACCTCATGCTCAAAGGCACCTATGAGACAGCGAGCGTGACGAAAGTGGCGGAATGGAAAAACTACCGCAAGTCGATGATGTATCTCGCCAGCGTGGAGTACTATCCCGTGAAGTCGCAGGACTTCCGCGTGTTCCTCGCCTACCTCGGACGGCATTACAACTACAGCGACAAGGTGGCGAGTTACGGCCTCAGCGACCACAGCACCAACCGTATCGAGCTCGGCTTCATGTATAGAATCAAAGCATTCTGATGCTTATAGAACAATAACCATTCAGACTTCAAAAAAATAAAAAACATATCATGGAAGAAAAGAAGTATCGTATTGAATCAGACCTCTTGGGCGAGCTCAAGGTGCCCGCAGAGGCTTATTATGGTGTACAGACGCAGCGTGCGCTGAACAACTATCATATCTCCCGCAAGCGCATGCGCGACTACCCCGACTATGTCATCGCCATCGCTTACGTGAAGTTAGCTGCCATCCAGACCAATCATGCTCTGGGCGTCATCAACGACGAGATCAGCGGAGCTATCGAGCAGGCTTGTAAGGAGATCATCGACGGCAAGCTGCACGACCAGTTCCCCGTGGACATGATGCAGGGCGGTGCCGGCACCTCGGTGAACATGAACGCCAACGAGGTCATCGCCAACCGCGCACTGGAGATCATGGGGCACCAGAAAGGCGAATACCAGTATTGCTACCCCAACGACCATGTCAACTGCGGACAGTCGACAAATGATGTCTACCCCACGACGATCCGCCTCGCTGTCATCCGGTTCAACAAGGCGCTCGTAGCCAGTCTCACAGGCCTCATCAGTGCCCTGCGCTACAAAGCCGACGACTTTAAAGACGCCATCAAAATGGGGCGCACCCAGCTGCAGGATGCCGTGCCGATGACCTTCGGACAGGAGTTTAACGCTTATGCCGACAACCTCGAGGAGGAGCTCCTCAACCTCGAGCGCAACATCAAACTGCTCCATGAGATCAACATGGGCGGCACCGCTATCGGCACGGGCCTCAATGCCGTACCGGGCTTTGCCAAGCTCTGCGCCGCCAACCTCAGCCGACTGACGGGTGAGAACTTCATCTCTTCGCCCGACCTCGTGGAGGCAACGCCCGACACCGGTGCTTACGTGAGCTACTCGTCGGCCCTGAAGCGGCTTGCCGTCAAACTGTCGAAGTTCTGCAACGACCTTCGACTCATGGCATCCGGTCCGCGCTGCGGCCTGCATGAGATCAACCTCCCCGCCATGGCACCGGGCTCCAGCATCATGCCGGGCAAGGTCAATCCCGTCATTCCCGAGGTCGTCAACCAGACCTGCTTCAAGGTCATCGGCAACGACACGACCATCACTTTCGCTGCTGAAGCCGGACAGCTGGAGCTGAACGTCATGGAACCCGTCATCACGGAGAGCCTCTTCGAGAGCGAGATATGGCTGACCAACGCCATCGACACCCTGACAGAGAAGTGTATCCTCGGCATCACCATCAACAAGGAGCACACCTACGACATGGTGAAACACTCCATCGGCATCGTCACAGCCCTCAACCCGTACATCGGCTACAAGAACTCGACGAAGTGTGCCAAGGAAGCCTTCCAGACCGGCAAATCGGTCTATGATGTGGTGCTGGAGAAGGGACTGATGAGCAAGGACGAGCTCGACGAGGCCCTTGACCCGAAGAACATGCTCCAAGGACACAAGTTCTCGTACAAGAACCGCGATCCGGAGAAATAAGGCGTCAAACACCTGAAAGTGAAGGGTGTGTTTGTGATATTATCATAGTTCTTTGTACCTTTGCATGGTAAAAACGAATTTGCCATGCAACCGCAAAGAAATCATTCGAAGTCAGTCCTGCGCACCATCCGCGACTACGCCATCATCACCGTGGCGATGCTCATAGGGGTGATAGGACTGAACCTTTTCCTCGTGCCCAACCATATCACGATGGGTGGCACGATGGGTATTGCAGAGATTGTGTACTGGGGCAGCGGCATTCCTACCCAGTACACTTATTTTGTTATTAATGCCGCCCTCCTCATGGCAGCCCTGACAGTTCTCGGCTGGCGTTTCTGCATCAAGACGATCTACGCCGTAGTGGTGTTCACCATCGCTTCCACGGTCTTTCAGCTGCTTGGCGGCATGAACACGCACCTGCTCGCCGACCAGAAGTTTATGGCGTGCATCGTCGGCGGCGTGTTCATGGGCACGAGTGTAGGCCTCGGCCTCTCGGCGGGCGGCAGCACAGGCGGCTCCGATGTCGTGGCAGCCATGGTGCACAAGTACCGCGACGTATCCTTAGGACATATCATCCTCTTCTGCGACCTGACGATCATCACCTCGAGCTATGTCGTGCTGCGCGACTGGGAGAAAGTGCTCTACGGCTACGTGCTGCTCTTCATCGTCTCGTTCTGCGTCGACTACATCGTCAACTCCCTCCACCGCTCCGTACAGTTCTTTATCATCTCCGAGAAATGGGAGGAGATCGGCGAGGCCATCAACAAGATCGCCGACCGCGGCTGTTCCACGCTCAACGGCAACGGGTTCTATTCGAAACGACCCATCAAGGTCCTGTTCTGCCTCGCCAAGAAGAGCGAGTCGTCGGTGATCTTCGACCTCATCGACGAGATAGACCCCGAGGCGTTCGTGGCGCAGAGCCCCGTCATCGGCGTCTACGGCCAGGGCTTCGACCACGTGAAAGCAAGGAAGAAGATCAGCCTCGAAGAGATTAAAAAAGAGATCAAGGCGTGAAAGATTAAGACGTAATCATGCATTATCTGCGTATTATTCTGTAATTTTGCACGTGAAAAAGGAATAGAATATAAACGTTTATATAAGATATGGCTTTAAAATGTGGTATCGTGGGATTGCCGAATGTAGGCAAGTCCACGCTTTTCAACTGTCTGTCGAGCGCTAAGGCACAGGCAGCCAACTTCCCTTTCTGTACGATTGAACCGAACCTCGGTGTCATCACCGTTCCCGACGAGCGTCTGACGAAGCTCGCCGAGATCGTGCATCCGGGACGTATCGTGCCCGCCACCTGTGAGATCGTGGATATCGCCGGACTGGTGAAGGGTGCCTCCAAGGGCGAGGGCCTCGGCAACAAGTTCCTCGGCAACATCCGTGAGTGCGACGCGATCATCCACGTCATCCGCTGCTTCGACGACGATAATGTGGTGCGTGAGGGTGGCGCACCCGTAGACCCCGCTGCCGACAAGGACATCATCGACACGGAGCTTCAGCTCAAAGATCTCGAGACCATCGAGGGCCAGCTCTCCAAGCAGGAGAAGATCGCTGCCACAGGCAACAAAGACGCCAAGGTGCTTGTCGAGGTGCTCCATGCCTACAAGGAGGTGCTCGACCGCGGTGAGAACGCACGCGTCGTGACCTTCGACACGAAGGAGGAGCAGAAGGCGGCGCACGACCTCTTCCTGCTCACCACCAAGCCCGTGCTCTACGTCTGCAACGTCGACGAGGCAAGTGCCAAGACGGGTAACAAATACAGCAAGATCGTGGAGGACATCGCTGCCAAGGAAGGAGCGGAAGCCATGGTCATCGCTGCCAAGACCGAAGAGGACATCGCCTCTCTCGACACCTACGAGGAGAAGAAACTGTTCCTCGACGACCTCGGACTGGAGGAGAGCGGCGTGAACCGACTCATCAAGAAAGCCTACCATCTGCTCAACCTCCAGACCTTCATCACCGCCGGTGAGATGGAAGTCAAGGCCTGGACCTTCCACAAAGGCTGGAAAGCACCACAGTGCGCCGGTGTCATCCATACCGACTTTGAGAAGGGTTTCATCCGTGCCGAGGTCATCAAGTACGACGACTATATCCAATACAAGTCGGAGGCGGCCGTGAAAGAAGCCGGCAAGCTCTATATTGAAGGCAAGGACTATGAGGTGCAGGACGGCGACATCATGCACTTCCGGTTTAATGTATAATACATCATGATACAGAACCTGCTCTATATCGTTTGGGATCCCTCGGAAGTGATCTTCCACATCGGGTCTTTCGGCGTACGGTGGTATGCCATGTGCTGGCTCGTGGGCCTGCTCCTTGGCACACTGCTCATGGCAAAGCTCTACAAAGATGAGAAGATTCCGGACGAGAAGTTCGACCCGCTCTTCATGTACATCTTCATCAGTGTGCTCATCGGCGCGCGCCTCGGCCACTGCCTCTTCTACCAGCCCGACTATTTTCTCTCCTCGGGCCGGCACATCGTGGAGATGCTCCTCCCGATCCATTTCATGGCTGACGGCTCGTGGAAGTTCACCGGCTATGAGGGCCTCGCCTCCCACGGAGGCGTCATCGGCATGATCATCGCCATCTTCATCTACGCCCACCGCAACAAAGTCAACGTGTGGACCGTGTTCGACAACATGGGTATCTGCTCATGCATCACGGCAACATTCATCCGCCTCGGCAACCTCATGAACTCGGAGATCATCGGTAAGGTCACCGACGTGCCCTGGGCGTTCATCTTCGAGAAAGTCGACCAGTACCCACGCCATCCGGGACAGCTCTATGAGGCTATCTCCTACGCCATCTTCTTCTTCATCATCTATGCGCTCTACAAGAAGCATCCGGAGAAGGTAGGCACAGGATTCTTTGTCGGGCTCTGCCTGACGCTCGTCTTCACAGCGCGTTTCTTCATCGAGTTCGTCAAGGACATACAGGAGCCCTTCGAGGCGGGCCTGCCGCTCGACATGGGACAGCTCCTCTCCATCCCCATCATCGCCATCGGCATCGCCTGCATGGTGGGAGGCAAATGGATGAAGAAACTTGGCGCCAAGGTCAACGACCGGTAAACTCAGTGCCAACGGCTAAACACGCAACCGTGTGGACAAAGCATTAATCATCAAGAAAGGTGGCATATGGGATCTGTATGCCATCGAATTGCGACGCGTCACCGAGGAAGGTGACACGTGCCGGAAAGGTGGTGTTGTCTCTGACAGCGATGACGCGGATCTCAAACGCATCATCGATTGTTGTCAGTGGACAACACCACAATTTCTTTATCAGAAGGGTGGCAGGAGCTACCCTTCGCTGCGTGCGTTTATCGACAAAGCCAGCAAGCCGACGCGTGATTATCTCGTGCAGCAAGTGGGACAGCATCTGCTCGAAGCATTCAGACTTGCTGCCCAAGCGGACCTTCCCGTCTGGATGGACGTCAAGCCCGGCTATGCTTTCGAGAAAGAGAAGCGGATCCGCCCTACGCTCGCTATCCTACCCTTGCACCCGTTTTTCACCAAGACCGCCAACGGCATTCTGTATCGGCTCACCGTTGCCGACAACAAGGTCCCCTCAAAGCATCATGCCGTCATCGTGAGCAACCGACCCGCCATCGTCATTGTCGACAACATCCTCTATACGATGAACGAAGGGCTCAACGGAGCGATGCTCAAACCGTTTTTCGACAAGGAGACGGTCTCCATCCCCTTAGCCATGCAGGATAAGTATTTCCGCACCTTCATCCTGCGCATGGCGGTGCACAACGACATTGAAGCAGAGGGCTTCGACCTGAAGGACCTTCATCCCCAGGGCCACCCTGCCATCAACCTTGAGCAGACCATTGGCGGGGCCTATGGTCTCTTTCTGCAGTTCACTTACGACGACACAACCTTCACGGCCGACGATCCTCGCCAGAGACGCGTGCGCCTTCACGATGACGGAACCGCCATCTCTTTTCGACGCATTTATCGCGATGCCGACAGGGAGCGCCGACTCACGGCTTACCTCCTCGGCTCCCTGCATATGCCCAAGGAAGGTACGCTCCCGCAGCTCGTGGCGTGGCTGAGCGACAACAAGACACAGTTGGCGGAACAAGGCATCATGGTGAAGCAGCATGTCTCCCAACCACTCTATATCGGAACAACGGAGATAAAGGAGCAGGTCACAAATGCAGGGTCCTGGATGCATGTCAAGACAAAGGTGCTGTTCTCCGACGGTACAACGCTTCCGCTCTCTGCTTTCCGCAAACATATCAGCGACGGGAAGACGGAATACAAACTCCCCAACGGAGAGACGTTCCTCATCCCGCGACGTTGGTTCACACGCTATGGCGGACTGATGCTCTTCGGACGGACGGAGGCAGACGGAAGTATGACGCTGAGCAGCAGTCAGAAGGCTGTTGTCACGGCGACCGCTGATCATCAAGCCGACAGCGCCGCGTTGCCCACAGTCCCGCTCCCTCACTCGCTCCAAGCCACGCTGCGCCCTTATCAGCTCACCGGCTACGAATGGCTCATGGCTCATTATCAGGAAAAAGCCGGGTGCATCTTAGGCGACGACATGGGATTGGGAAAGACGGTACAGACCATTGCCCTGATCGCCAAATGTATAGAGGGAGCCAAGCCAGCGTCTCACCCCGCCGGCAAGCACGCGGTGCAGCTCAGCCTTTTCGATCCGGCACCCGCTGTCGCAGCGTCGAAGCGCCCCGTGCTCGTCGTGGCGCCCGTGTCCGTGGCGCACAACTGGCGGAATGAGTTCCGACGGTTCGCGCCGACGCTCTCCGTGTTGAGATATACCGGCACGCTGCAGGAACGGCAACAAAAAACGGCGTACATCCAGAGCCACGATGTTGTCATCACTACCTATCAGACCCTGCGCAACGACATCGAGGTGCTGCGCAGATACCATTTCGCCATCGCTGTCTACGACGAGGCACAGGCTTTCAAGAACCGCGAGTCGCTGCTCTACAGCGCTATCGCAAGCATCACCGCCGACTTCCCCTTGGCGCTCTCAGGCACACCTATGGAGAACAATCTCTCGGAACTGTGGGCGGTGATGAGCATCCTCCATCCACAGCTCTTAGGCGACTACGCCGACTTCGACCACCACTTCATCCATCCTATCACGGACAACCTTGAGAGTCGCAACACAGCGGTCCTCCAGCAGCTCCTCGCTCCTTATTTTCTCCGTCGCCTCAAGGAGAATGTGCTCAAGGATCTGCCCAAGCGGCAGGACGAGGTGATCGTATGTCCCGCTACCTCCGAACAGCAACGGCTCCACGAAGAGACGGCAACAGCCATGCGACAGCATATACAGGCTCAGAAAGACCATATCGACAACATCTACGTTCTGGCTGCCATCACCCGGTTGCGACAGATCGCATGCTCCCCGCTCCTGACGCAAAACAACCGGCAGGAGCGGCAGGACAAAGGTTCAGTGGAGAGCCTCTGCCAGACATCCGGTAAGCTCACGGAGCTCTTCCGACGCTTGGAGGAGCTGCGGGGCACAGGACACAAAGCCTTGCTCTTCAGCGACTACACCGCCTTCCTCGACCTCATCGCCGCTGTCATGAAGAAAGAAGGATGGAGATACGAGGTGCTCACTGGGCAGACGCGCCACCGCGAAGCGACCATAGCTGCCTTTCAGAACAACGACGACTGCCAGTTCTTCCTCGTCTCGCTCAAAGCCGGAGGAGTAGGCCTCAACCTCACCGCCGCCGACTATGTCTTCCTCCTCGATCCCTGGTGGAACACGGCGGCCGAGGAACAAGCCATCAGCCGCGCTCACCGCATCGGACAGCAACGCTCCGTCTTCGTTTACCGGCTCATCACCGAAGGAACGCTCGAAGAGAAGATCATGAACGTCAAGGACCGGAAGCAGTCGCTCATCGATGCCGTACTGAAAAGCATATAACACTAAACATTCAACAAATCATTTCCCTAAAAACGGGGCTTCTGCGCAGGTTTTGCCTCGTCATATTCAGATAAATTAGCATCTTTGAGTTTTTTAAGTCGCATGCTTTGTGTTTTTGCTTAATTATCATTAACTTTGCAACCTAGTAGCAAGTGACCTTGCTCTTTTATCGATGGGCTCTGATAGTTCAATGGATAGAACGGAGGTTTCCTAAACCTTTGATCTGGGTTCGATTCCCAGTCGGAGTACTACGAACAAAATTCCATTTTGGGCAAGCAATGCCAAAGTGTTTCCCCTTCAAAAATGACAATCACTCATCTTTGCCACTTCTGAAGGGGATTTTTGTTGCTTACTCATCCTCGCCGTCATCCCAAGACAAAGGCTTGGCAAGTACCTGAGATGATGTCACAGAAGAGCCATCCGTAACATCGGTCTGTTCGTAGCCGTCGGCAGACTCAAAGAAGCCGGCCTTCGACTCGTCAGAGCCAGCTAACATAAAGAGTTGCTCGTCAATGGTTTTGATGCACGTAACAGGAGCCTCATATATCTTTTTCATGGTTTCTTGGTTTTAAAATGATTGATAGATTTCTATTTTACTACAAACTTCTTTCCATTCTCAATAACCACTCCTTTATAGGTGCTGCTCACACGCTGGCCCACAAGATTATAGCGGGAACCCGACTGTGTATCCGCCTTCACAGCATGGCGGATGCCTGTCGTGAAGTTATTAAGGCGATAAACGCTCTTAGCTGTAGAATGATTCGGAATATAAATATAGCCCTTGTTAGCCGGAAGCGTCTCACCATTCGCCAAAGGATAGAACCCGCACACATCTCCCTGCTTGGCAAGGACATAGATAGTTTTGGCAGCTGTCACCTTATATTCACTGTCCTTAAAAGTAAGGTCATTGTCGGTGAGCGAAGCGGCACTGGCAAGACAAGGCATGGAATAGATTCCGGCATCGCCTTTCAGCACGACTGCTGTGTTGGCAGGAACTTCCTTCACCGGAGACAACGTAATACTATTGGCGGCCGCGTCGTACTTGGCAGTGAAAGCCCTCAACTTAGCATTGTTAAAATCAACAGCATGCTTAGTGACATACGTAGCCCATTGGGCAGCAGAGATGGTAGCAGTTTCAGAGGATGCGGTATTACCGTCCTCATACGAATAAAGGATTGACTTGATTATGACACCTGATTTGATATTAGAAACGGTAATGGTCAGGTCTTTACCACTTGCCTCTTTTGCAGACCTTGCATCAACATCGTTACTTCCATTTAATTGCCCTATGCCAATAGTTTCCCCCCCAACTGTAATAGTAATATCTCCAGTTGTTGTTTGGTATCCACTGAATATTGCGACAATATTTTTGAATGTTATTGCATCAGGAAGAGTCATAGTAAAGGTTATCTTAGACGCCGATTTATTAGTGGACCCAATCTGTACACCACCACCGACACTCTCTTTTAATCCCTTGCAATACAAATTATGCTTGTTCTGTGCATCGATCGTCCAAGAATTATTCAGGTTGTCGGTAAATGTAAAGGGAACAGAAAGAAAATGAACACCAGAATCGCCAAATGAAATCTTTCCAATCCGCGTTACGGCTGACATACAGCCCCCTCCCTCAAATAATAGGAGCAAGACTAAAAATAAGTGTAAAACTCTTTTCATTGATATATGTTTATTAGTAATTGCCACAGATTTCACGCTTGTGTTAAACAACTACAAAATTAAACAATACTCAGATAAATTAATTAGATACACGTAAAAATAAAGTTAAATACAATCTAAATTGTACGATTAGTCAAGGATATTAGTGCCAAGGTGGAGTCTATACCTGCCTCACCTCGGTGTAAACGGTTTGCCCATCTATTATTATGCGGACGGCTCCAAGGCCGTCCAGCGAGTCGCCTTTTAGTAGTGGAAAGAGCTGCCGCCGAGGAACTCTCTCAACAGACTCGTGGGCGGGATGTCACGGTTGGGGATGGGACGGATGTAGTCGAGGAACTTCTTCAGCCGGTAAGCCTCCGAATACTCCTCGCAGTTTTCCGGCACCTGTTCCAAGAGCGGCTCTGCCTGCTGCTTGATGACGGCGAGCTCGAAGAGCATGGCAGAGTTGAACATGGCATCGGCATTCTCCTGATAAGGGAAGATCCATTTGTTCTCGCCCGCACGGACCGACGGCCAGCGATGAATGGACTCCTGCGCTGTCACGCCACGGTACTTATAGTCGCGGATGATACGGCGCAACAGCCGGTTGTCGGTCGTCGGGATATAGTTGTGGTCGTCGAGCAGAATTGTCGTCAGGGCAGAGACATAGACACGGAACTTCTGCTTCTCCGGGATCTCCGACGTCAGCTCGGGGTTCAAGGCATGGATTCCTTCGACGACGAGCACGTTGTTGGGCAGCATCTTCAGCTTCTTGCCGCTCGGCTTCGACTTGCCCGTCTGGAAGTCGTATTTCGGCAGCTCGACCTCCTCTCCCCGGAAGAGCTTTGTGAACTGCTCGTTGATAAGCTTGAGGTTGAGGGCATAGATGCTCTCATAGTCGTACTCCCCGTTCTCGTCCTTCGGCGTGTGCTCGCGGTCTACGAAATAGTCGTCGAGGGAGATTTGCAAAGGTCGGATGCCGTTGGCGAGGAGCTGGATAGAGAGCCGCTTGCACGTTGTGGTCTTACCCGACGACGACGGACCAGCGAGGAGCACGAGCTTCACGCCTTTGCGCGAGGCTATCTCATCGGCAATCTCCGAGATCTTCTTCTCCTGCAGGGCCTCGGAGACATTGATGACATCGGTGGCGGCACCCTGGTCCACGAGCTCATTGAAGTCGCCCACGGTACGCACGCCGATGATATCCTGCCACTGGTGGTGCTCCTTGAAGATGCCGAACATCTTGTCCTGATGCGTCATCTCCGGCAGCACCTTCGGGTTCTTAAGGGAGGGGATGCGCAGCAGCAAGCCGTCGAAATATTTCTCCAGGCCGAAGAGGTAGATCTGTGAGGTGTTGGTAAGGAGCGAGCCGTAATAATAGTCGACATAGTCGTCGATCTGATAATAGGTGGTATAGAGACGTCCGTAGCTCTTGAGGAGCTTGACCTTCGCCATGTCTCCTTTCTCCTGGAACATTTTCACGGCTGTCTCCGTGGGCACCTCGAATCGGCGGATCGGCATCTTCGCCGTGATGATCTCCTGCATGCGTTTCTTGATGGCCTCGGCATCCTCCTCGGTCACAGCATGCCCGATGGAGAGGTTGACGAAGTAACCATTGCTCACGGGAATGTCTATGACCACCCGGCTGGAGGGATAGAGGTCATGCACCGCCTTGCAGAGGATGAAGAAGAGCGTGCGCGTATAGTTGCGCGAGGCGGAGTCGGTGGTCATATCGAGAAACTCCACATCTTTATTATGGTAGACGCGGTAGTGCATGCCTTCTACCTTGTTGTTGACCTTGGCACACACCGGTCCGCACTCCATTTTGAGTCCGGACTGAAAAAAAATATCAGAAAGTGTGCTTCCTGGCGCGATGTTCAGTGTTTTTTTATTATTTTTGCAACGGATTTGTAACGTCTGTTTCATTCTTACTGCATTTTAATGTTTACGATGTAAGGTTAAATGATTCGTGTGCGTAAAATTAGCAATTTCCACTGAAGAAACGCGAGCGCTGTATAATAAATATGGTTAAATGAGAAAAAAATAAGATATGACGATTCTTCTATTAAAGATTGTCGGTGCCCTTGCGCTCCTCATCTATGGCATGAAGGTGATGAGCGAGGCCCTGCAAAAGTTGGCGGGCCCACAGCTGCGCCACGTGTTGAGCGCGATGACGACGAACCGCGTCTCAGGAGTGTTCACAGGCATGCTCACCACCGTAGCCGTCCAGTCGAGTACCGCCACGACGGTCATGACGGTCTCGTTTGTCAACGCCGGGTTGCTGACCCTCGTCCAGGCTATCTCCGTCATCATGGGTGCCAACATCGGCACGACACTCACGGCGTGGATCATGTCGGCAGGTTTCTCGTTCAAGATCAGCGATTTCGTATGGCCCGTGTTCCTTATCGGCCTGTTGCTGATCTATTCGAAAAAGAACCGGTATGTCGGTGACTTCCTCTTCGGTATCGCTTTCATGTTTCTTGCGCTCGCAACGCTTGGCGAAAGTCAGCTCCCCCCGGCGGAGCTGGATGCGTTGAAGAGCTTCTTTGCCTCTTTCTCTCCTAACAGTTTCGGAACCATCTTGTTGTTCCTTCTCTTCGGTACGATCCTAACGTGTATCCTTCAGAGCTCTGCCGCGCTCATGGCCATCACGATGATGCTCTGCACGCAGGCTGGTCTGCCTATCTATCTTGGCATCGCGCTGGTCATGGGTGAGAACATCGGCACGACGCTCACCGCCAACCTTGTGGCGCTCACAGCCAACACCGAGGCCCGTCGCGCTGCCTTCGGTCATCTGTTCTTCAATATCTTCGGTGTCATCTGGGTACTGTGTATCTTCAAGTATTTCGTCAACTTCGCCTGTAGTCTCGTGGGATTCAACCCCCTGACTGACACGCCGACAGGCACACAGCTCACGTTCTCCCTTGCGGCGTTCCACACCTGTTTCAATGTGTCGAACACCATCGTGCTGCTCCCGTTTGTCAAACAGGTAGCCAAGGTGTGCTGCATGGTGTGGAAACCGCGCGCCAACGCTGACGATGACGATTTCCGCCTGCGTTTCATTCAGAGTGGTATCATGAAGACACCGGAGCTCTCCGTGCTCGAGGCGCAGAAAGAGATTCAGAGCTTCGCCGAGCGTATACAGCGCATGTTCGGCATGGTGAGAGACCTCCTCGAAGAGAAGAACGAGGATAAGTTCCAGAAGATCTATGAGCGGGTACAGAAATATGAGAACATCTCTGACAATATGGAAATAGAGATCGCCAAATATCTCGACCAGGTGAGCAACGCCCACCTCTCCGATGAGACAAAGGGCAAGATACGCTCCATGCTCCGGCAGATCTCCGAACTGGAGTCGATCGGCGATGCCTGCAACAATATGGGCAGAACCATCAACCGGAAGTTCCATTCGAAAGAAGACTTCAATGAGCATCAGTATGACCACATCCATCAGATGTTTGAGCTCGTCGACGATGCCCTCACACAGATGAACGTGCTGCTCAAAGGTCACAAGGAGGATCTCAACGCCACGCGCACCTTCAACATTGAGAACGAGATCAACAACTACCGTAACCAGCTGCGCTCAGAGAACCTCACCGACATCAACAACCGTCAGTACGACTATGCTTCCGGCACGATGTACATGGATATCATCCAGGAGTGCGAGAAGCTCGGCGACTATGTGGTCAATGTCGTGGAGGCAAGGATGGGGCTCAAGGCGGCATCCTGAGGGCGATGTCGCCGTAAACGGCGACACACAGAACCACACGGTACCAAACAGCCGACACACGAGCCACATAGCCGACACACGAGCCACACAGCTGACACACGAGCCACACAGCCGACACACGAGCCACACAGCTGACACACAGCTGACACACGAGCCACACAGCTGACACACGAGCCACACAGCTAACACATAGCTGACAGACGGCCGACACACGTAAAAAAGAAAGGCGGGCACAAGTTTCGATTTTACTCGAAGCTTGCGCCCGCCTTCCTGTTATGGTTCAGCTACCGCTTTTTATTCCGGCAGCATCACGACGCTCACCTTGTTGGCACCTGCGAGGAACTCCTTGACGAAGGCGGAGATCTTGGCCGGTGTCTGAGCCTTTATGAGGTCGGCATAATGCGTGTGGCTATCGCGATGCAGGAAGTAGTCGTCCCAGACGATGTCAGTCCAGTAGCCATTGGTCTTGAGTGCGCTGTCATACTGCTTGAGCATGAGTTTCTTCACCTTGTCGAGCATCTCGGAGTCGCACTTCACGGCGAGATCCTTGACCGCCTGATCCATGATTTTCAGCGCCACATCTTTCTTCTCCGGCTTGAAGGGGCAGTAGCCTGCGATCTGAGCCATGTGGTAACCGTCGTCGGCCTGACTCATGCCGGCCTGCGCGCCACAGGTGTAAGCGGCACTTGCCTCCTCACGGATCTGCTTGAGATAGACCATGGACAGCACCTGTCCGGCGATGCCTGCCTGGATGCTGCGCTCCTGCGTGTAAGGCAGCGAAGCATTGAACCAGATCATCTGCGCAATCGACTTCGGTGTCTCCATCTTACGCGTGAAGGTCTTGTCTACATTCTCCTTTGTGGGATAAGAATAGCGCTTTCCGGCGGGGTTCTTGCCCTTTGAAGGCAGTGAGCCGAGATAGCGGCAGATCAGCGGGCGGATCGTCGTCTCATCGAAGTTGCCGACGATCTCGAAGACCCAGCCGTTGGCATTGGCCGTGCGCTCCTTGGCCATCTGCAGGATGCGGTCGTAGGATACGTTCTTGAGGTCTTTCAGAAGGAAGGGGCGCTCATGCCAGTCGTTGCCATAGATCACCTTCGTGATCGTATCAGCATAAGCTGTCTGCGGATCGAGGTCGCGGTTCTTCAGGTTCACCTCATACTGCTGCATGAGGCTGTTGTAGGCATCGGGATCCTTCTTGATGTTCGTGAAGTAAAGATAAGCGAGCTGCAGCATGGTCTCCACATCCTTCGGTGTGGCGCTGCCGTCGAGCGACATACGGCGTGAGCCGAGCTTCAGCGAAGCGTTGGCGATCTTCCCGGCAAGGGCCTTGCCCAGTTCGATGGAGGAGAAGTCGCCGAGACCGCTGTTGTCGATGACCTGGTTGAACATGTTGATGTTGGCGAAATCAGCCTCTCCGTAGTTGCCGTTGCCTGAGCCGCCTACACCGCTCATCGTGACCTGGTCTTTCTTGTAGTCAGTCTTCTTGAGCAGCACTGTCACACCGTTGGAGAGCGTGAGGATGTCGTAGTCGAACTTCTTACTCTTCACCTCCTTCTTGATTTTTCCGGGCTTGGGGAGCGTCTTCATGATCGGCTCTTTCTTCACGTTGTCCACATAAGCCTCGACCTTTGCGGCGCGGGCAGCGTGAAGGGCACCAAGAAGCTGGTCAGCAGTGGGGTAGACGGCGCCTTCCTTCTCGTTGTTGAAGTTAAGGATGACGAGGTTTGAGTCGTTCTTCAGGAAGAGCTCAGGCAGCACTTGGTTGACAGCCTCGAGGGGAATCTGAGGCACGAGCTTCTTCATGAGATTGTAAGTGTAGTCGATGGAAGGCATCGGCTCATTGGAGAGGAACCATCCGAGCGCCTGATTATAGAAAGCAGTGTTGGGCCGCTTGTCGCGACCTTCCCACATCTTGTCGAGTGAAGAAAGCATGCTCTCTTTGAAACGGGCATATTCTGTGGCCGTGAAGCCATAGTCGGCAGCCTGCTTCACGACGATGAGGGCGGCCTTGAGGGCATCAGCGGTCTTGCTCATGTCTTTAGGCAGCACACTCACAGAGAAGGCATCCTTGGTCTTGGAGAGAAGATACTCGCCGTCGTCGGCACCGGCATTCACGAAAGGACAGTCTGCTTTCTGAGCAGCCTCCGCGAAACGAGTGCCGAGCATGCCGATGGCCGCGTTCTTGACATACTCAGAGAGCGTGTAACCAATCTGCTGTTTCACAGAGTCGGGCACGGCATCGTGTTTCATCATGAGCGTGACCGACGACTGCTGGTATTCCTTGTCCTTGTCGATGATGATGATAGGCTGTGCGTTGTCGGGCACCGGCTCGTCGCGGAGCTGGGCTTCGTTGGCTGGGTTCTTGATGTCGCCGAAGAGCTTCTTGATCTGAGCCTCGGTCCGGTTGACATCGATGTCACCGACGACGATGATGCCCTGATGGTCAGGGTGATACCATTTGTGGTAATAGTCGACGAGCTCCTTGCGCTTGAAGTTGTCGACGACCGACATCAATCCGATCGGGAACCGGCGGCCGTACTTGGAGCCAGGGTAGAGCTTCTCAAGGTTGCGCTCCAGCATACGGCTCTGGGGAGAGGTGCGCAGACGCCACTCCTCGTGAATGACACCACGCTCCTTGTCGATCTCGCTCTGCTCTAAGGAAAGTCCGCAAGACCAGTCGCGGAGGATGAGTAGGCAGGAGTCGAGGGTGGAGACAGAGGTTGTCGGCACGTTGTCGATGTTATACACCGTCTGGTCGATAGCGGTGTAAGCATTGAGATCGCCGCCAAACTCGATGCCCTTGGAGCGGCACCACTCAATGAGGTTGTTGCCTTTGAAATGGTCGGAGCCGTTGAAGGCCATGTGTTCGAGGAAGTGAGCAAGGCCGCGCTGCTCCTCATTTTCCTCTAACGAGCCTACCTTCTGGGCGATGTAGAAGTTGGCACGGTGCTCCGGCCAGTTGTTGTGACGGATGATGTAAGTCAGTCCGTTGGGCAGCTTTCCGATGCGGAAAGCTGTGTCCACAGGTACCGTCATGTCCGGCATTTGCGCATCAGCTGTAAAGACAGCCGTGAGCAAAAGCACCAACGAGACGATGATGTGTTTGATGTTCACCATAAATTTAATAATATAAAAATATAAGAGTATTTGTCAATTATAATCTCTTCCTTCATAATTAATACGCAAAGTTACGATAATTAGGCACCTTCTTCTTATAAAAATGTGATTTTTTTTGCCGTTGTCGTTCTTTTAGGTTAAATTTGCAGTCTATTAATTGGATAAACAATGGCCGGGTTCTCAAAAGAGTCTGCGCCATTGTCTGAACAGAAGAAAGAAATGAGTCTTACAAAGATTGCCGCCAAGTTTTTCTGCCCTCGTCAGAAAGAACTTGAGAAGCATTATACCGAACCGGAGAAGTTACAGGCTGCCGTGTTGTCGTATCTCGTTGACAAAGGCCGCGATACGGAGTATGGGCGTGCCCATACGTTTGAGAATATCAAAGGCTACGACGACTTTGCCAAGAATGTACCTGTCAATACCTATGAAGAGCTGAAAGGTGACATTGATCGCATGCGCCATGGCGAGGCCAATGTGTTGTGGCCGGGGCTTGTCAGATGGTATGCGAAGTCGTCGGGCACGACGAACGACAAATCGAAGTTCATTCCGGTGTCCAGCGCCGGGCTGCACAATATCCATTATAAAGGTGGTGCCGACGTGGTGGCTTTCTATCTGCGCAACCACCCCGAGAGCCGCCTCTTCGACGGCAAGTCGCTCATTCTCGGCGGCAGCCATTCACCCAATTATAATGTAGAGGGGTCGCTTGTAGGTGATCTCTCGGCTATCCTTATCGAGAACATCAACCCCTTGGTCAATATGCTCTTCCGGGTGCCCAAAAAGCGCACGGCGCTGCTCTCCGATTTTGAGCTCAAGCGCGACCGCATTGCGCACGAATGCCTGGACCAGAACGTTACCAACATCTCGGGCGTGCCTTCATGGATGCTGAGCGTGCTCGTCAGAGTGTTGGAGGTGTCGGGCAAGAAACATATAGAAGATGTGTGGCCCAACTTAGAGGTGTTTTTCCACGGCGGCATCGCCTTTACGCCTTACCGCAAGCAGTATGAGGAGATCATCACCTCGCCGAAGATGCACTACATGGAGACCTACAATGCCTCGGAAGGATTCTTCGGCATACAGGATGATCCCAAGGATCACTCCATGCTGTTGATGCTCGACTATGGCGTGTTCTACGAGTTCATCCCCTTGGAGGATGTGGGCAAGCCTGATGCCGTCGCCATTCCTCTCGAAGCCGTGGAGACGGGAAAGAACTATGCCATGGTCATCACTACCTCGTGCGGACTGTGGCGCTATATGATCGGCGACACGGTGTCGTTCACCTCGACGAAGCCATATAAGTTTATCATTACCGGCCGCACGAAATATTTTATCAATGCTTTTGGCGAGGAGCTTATCCAGGACAACGCTGAGAAAGGGCTGGCTTATGCCTGCGAGCAGACTGGTGCCCAAATTCTTGAATACACGGCCGCGCCCGTGTATATGGACGAGAACGCCAAGTGCCGCCATCAGTGGCTCATCGAGTTCTCAAAGGATCCAGACGACATGAAGAAGTTTGCCGACTGCCTCGACAGCAAGCTGCAGGAGATCAACTCCGACTATGAGGCCAAACGCTTCCACGACGTGACGCTGCAGCACCTCGAAGTGGTCAAGGCCAAGCCGCACCTCTTCGAGGAATGGCTCAAGTCGAAGGGAAAACTCGGCGGACAGCATAAGGTGCCACGCCTGAGCAACTCACGCAAGAACATGGATGAACTGTTGGAGCTCAACGGAAACTATCAGCAGTAATAATCCCGCATCATGATGAGTATAAGAACCGAAAAGATATTGTTGTTCTGCGTGCTTACGCTGTTGCTTCTGCAGGGTTGCGCGCGTATGGGCAATCCTGACGGTGGCTGGTACGACGAGACACCGCCAAAGGTCATCGGTGCCGATCCGGCCGAAGGAGCGACCAATGTCAACAAAAAGAAGATATATATCAATTTCGATGAGTTTATCAAGATTGATAACCCCACCGAAAATGTCGTCGTGTCGCCACCACAGATGGAGGCTCCGGAGATCAAAGGACAGGGCAAGCGCATTGCCATCGGGCTTGTCGACTCGCTGAAGCCCAACACTACCTACACGATCGATTTCTCCAATGCTATCAGCGACAACGATGAAGGCAATCCGCTTGGCGACTATGCCTACACGTTCTCTACGGGCGACCACATCGACACGCTGCAAGTGTCAGGATATGTGCTCGGCGCAGAGGATCTGGAACCCGTGAAAGGCATTCTCGTAGGACTCTACAACGATCTCTCCGACTCGGCTTTCCAGAAGAAACCGATGATGCGCGTGTCGAAGACCGACTCGCGCGGCCACTTCACCATCAAAGGGATAGCACCGGGCAAATACCACGTCTATGCCTTGCAGGATGCCGACGGCAACTATAGGTTCAGCCAGAAGAGCGAGATGCTCGCGTTCAACAACGACATCATCGAACCTTCGTGTAAGCCCGACACACGGCAAGACACGATCTGGACCGACTCGCTGCATATCGCGTCTATCAATGTGGTAAACTATACACATTTCCTCCCTGACAACATCTGCCTGCGGGCTTTCAACGAGATTCTCACAAACCGATACCTCGTCAAGAGTGACCGCACGGAGGCCAACCATTTTACGCTCTATTACAGCTACGGCGACAGTGAGTTGCCGAAGATCAAAGGCCTTAACTTCAATGCCGACAACGCGTTCCTCACAGAGTCATCTGCCAAGAAAGACACCATTGTTTACTGGCTGCGGGATACGGCACTTGTCAACCAAGATACACTGAGCATACAGCTGACACATAACATCACCGACACCTTAGGGGTGCTCCGGCAACAGGTCGATACGCTCCAGCTTGTGGCAAAGACCTCGTATGCCAAGCGCGTGAAAGACGCTGAAAAGAAACTGAAGGACTGGCAGAAGGAGCAGGACAAGAAGAAAAAGAAAGGCATGCCCTACGACAGCGTCATGCCACCGGAGGACCTGAAACTCAATATCTCACCCTCCGGTGATATGAACCCTGACCAGAACGTGACCATTCAGGCGGATGTCCCGTTGTTGCCTGTCGATACGGCGCATATACATCTTTATTCTCATCCCGAAAAAGATTCGTTGTGGTACCACGAACGCTATGAGCTCGATAAGATTGACAACCGGACCTATCGCTTGCGGGCCGAATGGAGGCCGGGCATGGAGTATAGCTTAGAGGCCGACAGTGCCGCGTTTGCCTCTGTCTATGGGGCTGTTGCGGCGAAGATCAAACAAGGACTCAAAGTACGATCCAACGACTCTTATGCCTCTCTCCTGATGACCTTAGCGGGTATGCAAGGCAAGCATGTCATAGCCCAGCTCTTGGATAACTCGGGAAAGTTGGTCAAGGAAGTGTATGCCGATAACGGCCAGGCGGAATTCTATTATCTTCAGGCCGGCAAATATTATCTCCGGATCATTGTTGATGCCAACAACAACCGGCGATGGGATACCGGTGATTATGCCAAAGGCATAGAGCCGGAAGAAGTGTATTATGATCCGGAGGTCATCGAGTGCAGGGAGAAGTGGGATCTCACGCTGACATGGAACCCTACGGCCAAGCCTTTGTGGCAACAGAAGCCGGATGCCATCACGAAGCAGAAGGCTGACAAGCAGAAGACGATACAGCACCGGAACCTCGAGCGCGCCAAGAAGCTCGGCATACAATATATTCCGAAATTATGAATGAAATGTTTCATATAATAGACATAAAAATGCAAGTAACAAAACATCTGAAAATAGCTGCTCTTTCCCTGCTGACACTCTTCAGTGTGTCAGCCTCGGCGCAGTGCACTTTCCACAACTCAGCGTTCAAGTCGGGAGAGCGTCTGTCTTACAACCTCTACTTCAACTGGAAATTTGTCTGGGTGAAGGTGGGCACAGCGTCCTTCGACACGGATCAGACTCATTTTCGTGGGGTGCCGGCTTACAAGGGCAGTCTGATCACACGAAGTAACAAGCGCGCTGACAATTTCTTTGTATTACGCGATACGCTGCTCTGTTACAACACGCTCGACTTAGCTCCACTCTATTACCGTAAAGGCGCACGCGAAGGCAAACGCTATACCGTGGACGAAGTCTACTACTCCTACCCTAACGGCAAGTGCCACGTCAAGCAGTTCCGGCTGAAGCATGACGGCAGGCGCGTACGCGAGCAACATACCCTCAGCGAGTGCGTCTACGATATGATGAGCATCTTCATGCGCGCACGCTCCTTCAATCCTACGGGATGGAAGAAGGGCTTTGCCGTCAACTTCCCCATCGTCGACGGCGTGAAAGTCTATCCGGCACAGCTCCGCTATCAGGGTAAGGTCAATGTCAAGGGCGACAACGGGCACACCTATCGTTGCCTGAAGCTCGCCTACATGGACCGCGACGACGATGAGAAAAAATGGAAGAAGATCGTCGACTTCTACGTCTCCGACGATGCGAACCATGTGCCTGTGCGCCTCGATCTCCATCTGAAGTTCGGTTCGGCCAAGGCTTTCATCACCAGTATCTCCGGACTGAGAAACGCGGAAGGAGCGCTGGTGAAATGATAAGGTAAGGCAACACATTTTTTATATATACAGAAACAGGCAGACACTTTTAATTTAATGTGTCTGCCTGTTTCTTTTCTTGATGGAAAATAATTAATGTAGGTACATAACCGTTCTCAGAACGCGCAAGCCCATCCCATCCTCCGAATGAGGTCACGGAAAAGATTGTGGTCGTGTGCAGGGATGGTGACGGTGAAAGTCTCAGGTTGTGTATTTCGTTTGGTTATTTCCTTTTTGTCGAGCTCGTATCGGTTTTGCAATGACATCCAAAAACTTGCAGGAATATCCAACGCTGCCTCCAGCTTAGTTGCTATATCAATGGAAATATTGCGTTTACCGTTGAGCAGGGCGCTGAAGTGGGTGGGTTGCATAGCTATCTTCTCGGCAAAGTCTTTCTGCCGGATGCCCCGACTTTTCAATTCCTCCTTCAAGATGCTGCCAGGATGTACGGCTTCGAAAGGTATCGGGTTCTTGCTATTTGTTTCCATAATGAGTATTGTCTAATTCAACTAACTTTATTCGGCCCAAGGGGGATTGTCCGTGGCGGGCGGATGCCGCTGCCTAACCAAAGACGGTAATACATCTATAGAAAAAGAAGGGTATATCCCTTATCCCCTTCAGGCATGACCTGAAGGCTTTCATCT
>Ga0256404_1002163_pt1 | contig 44403 bp, 34 predicted proteins | sample RumenRJG_01DNA_FD_185990 | JGI IMG/M metagenome (GOLD analysis project Ga0256404, IMG submission 185990) | Bovine rumen microbial communities from Lethbridge, Alberta, Canada - RJG_01 | ecosystem: Host-associated > Mammals > Digestive system > Stomach > Rumen | place: Canada: Alberta | collected... | reverse complement strand
GCTAGAACTCTCAGGAGAAGTGGCCTCTTCCTCAGACGAAATCAAAACGAACAATCAGATGATTGGCTATCTTGATTTTCTTTCCGCAAAATCCAAATTCGCCGAGGAGAATGACTGCCACATCGCACTCTATTCCAAAGAGCCTCTGATCGAATTATTCGCTGCACGTCATCCCTTAATTGACAAAAACAAGGTCGTTTCAAATGACTTCTTACTGAACGAAAAATCTTCGTTAGTCATTATTTCTGGACCGAATGCCGGGGGGAAAACGGTGGCGTTGAAGACTTTAGGCATTCTGGTCATGATGAATCAATGCGGTCTAGCCATTCCAGCCAAACAAGGCTCTTCGCTTTCTTATTTTAGAAATATTTATGTCGATATCGGAGATTCTCAGTCTTTAAGCGACAATCTATCGACCTTTTCCGGGCATATGAAAAACATCGGCGAAATTTTAGAACGGGTCAAAGGAAAAGACCTTGTTTTGCTAGATGAAGTCGGGACAGGGACTTCTCCAAAAGAAGGGGAGTCTATCGCTTTGGCGGTGGTCAAATTCTTGCTAAGAAAACACGCTTTGACGATGATTTCCTCACATTTTGAGGGCTTGAAATCCTATGCTTTGTCCCATCCTGATGTCACCAATGCCTCGATGATGTTCGACGAAGCCAATCTTTTGCCAACCTATCATCTTAAAATGGGGTTGCCGGGAGAATCTTACGGATTGATCGTCGCCAAACGCTTCGGAATGCCGGAAGAAGTACTGGAAGAAGCTAACCGGAATCTTTCCTCTCAAGAAGACCTTTCTGTTTCCGACACCATCAAACGTTTGACTGCCGTGACCAAAGAAACTGAAGACGAGAAAGCCAAACTGATCGCCCAAGAAAAAGAAGTGAATCAGTTAAGAGAACAACTTAAATCTCAGCAAGCCGCGCTTCATCTTCGTGAAGAACATTTCCTTTCTGATGTCGAGCAAAAGAAAAAACGGATGCTTCGCGAATATCAAGAAAAGATGCAAGAAATCATGCATTCTTTGAATAAGGGTGAAGGAAATCTCAAACTCCACGAAGTCATTAACGCCAAAAAGGCTCTAGACGACCTTGAAGAAAAAGAAGAGCAAGAAACTTTCTCTGAAGCCCTAAAAGTCGGGGATTATGTCAATCTTCCTTCTCTTTTCACTTCCGGAAGAATCGTCAAGAAAGACGGGCATAAAATCGAAGTCGTCTCACCTGAGGGAATCACGTTCAAGACGAAAGATGATAAAGCCGTCATCATCGAAGAGCCGACCACGCAAAAGAAAACGGTCGCCTCGACAATTTCTTTGGATGATTTAGCCTTTTCCAAATCGGTGCCCCTGGAGATCAATCTCATTGGCCAACGAGCAGAAGAAGCCAAACTTAATTTAGCCAAATACCTCGATAATTGCTTAATGAAGCATTACAAACGTGTTCGCGTCATCCATGGCTGGGGCAGCGGAGTGTTACGCAAAATCACCCGCGACTATTGTGATTCCCATAAAGATTTCGTCGACCATTACGAAGGCGCCGACGGCAATGAAGGCGGCGGTGGAGCGACAATCGTCTATCTTAAATAATCATGGAACTTACCGAAAAACTAAAGCGACAGATTTCCCTTCTCCCAGATAAGCCAGGTGTTTATTTGATGAAGGATAAAAACGACAAAATCATCTATGTCGGGAAAGCCAAAAGCCTGACTCGGCGGGTGTCGCAATATTTCTTACGCCCTCAGGTTGGCAAGGTCCTGGCCATGGTCAATCATGTCGATCATTTCGATTTTATCGTCGTTCATACCGACAAAGAGGCTTTTATTTTGGAGATGAATCTCATTCAGACCCATTATCCACGATACAACATCATGATGATGGACGATTCGCATTATCCTTATATCGCGATTCGCCGAAGCGATGCTTTTTTGAAAATCGCTAGACGCGCCGATGATCGAAAATATTTCTACTTCGGGCCTTTCCCTAATGCCAAAGACGCTTTCAAGACGATTGATTTGTTGAATCAGATTTATCCGACGAGAAAATGCAAAAAACTCGGTAAAAAGCCATGTTTGTATTACCACATGGGTCAATGCCTTGCCCCCTGCGTGAATGAGATATCGGATGAGGTTTACCAAGATCTTTATAACAAGATCAAAAGTTTTTTGGACGGAAATACGGCACCCGTCATCAAAGAATATACCGACAAGATGAATCGGGCTTCGGAAGAGCTCCGTTTCGAAGATGCCCAGAATTACAAAGAAATCATCGATGCCGTTAGACGAGTCACGGCCAAACAAAGTGTCGAGCTTTCCACTGACCGCACGAACCGCGATGTTTTCGCTTATGCGGAACGCGATGGCTATCTCGCCCTTAGCATTCTGACTTACCGCAATGGCATTTTGCTCGGGAAAAGCCTTAAAGTGGCCGCGTGTTTTGGCGAAGGAAACGAGCAAGCGACCGAACTCATCGAAGAATATTATCAAAATAACGACCTTCCCAAAGAAATTCTTTGCAATATTGAAGGGATGGCGGAAGAGTTCTCTTCGATTTATCCCGAAGCCAGAGTGGTTTCCCCGAAAGAAGGACGTCTTTTGGAACAAATCGATTTGGCGGCCTTAAATGCCAGGCAGGGTTTAGACAATCATTTCATGTCGGCGCGCTTAAACGATGACAACAATGCGTTATTAGAATCCTTAGGGGAGATGCTCCATATCGAAACCCCTTATCGTATCGAGCTTTTCGATAATTCCCATTTGCAAGGCTCAAACCCAGTTGGGGCGATGGTTTGCTACATCAATGGCGAGCCGGTAAAAGGGATGTACCGTAAATTCCACCTCGATGAGCAAGATGCCGGGGATGATTATCATTCGATGGTGGAAGTCGTCACCCGTCGTTATCGTCGTCTCAAAGATGAAAACCTTTCCTATCCGGATTTGATCCTTACCGATGGCGGTCTTTCCCAAGTCCACGCTACCTTAGAAGCTTTGAAATCCATTGAAGTGGAAATCCCGGTTTATGGCTTATACAAAAACGATAAGCATCAAACAGAAGGAATCGTCGACAAAGAAGGCAACACCTATCCTTTGGATTCGAAGTCCCCATTATTCTTTTTGCTCATGAGAATGCAAGATGAAGTGCATCGTTTTGCCATTTCCTTCCATAAAGCAGAACGACTCAAATCGATGCATTCTTCCATCTTCGACGATGTTAAGGGAATCGGTGAGAAGAGAAAGGAACTTTTGCGGAAAAATTATCCTACCATTGATTCGTTAAAGAACGCCTCGTTAGCCGAACTCAAGCAAATTTTGCCTGACGAGGTCGCCACGGCCCTTTATTCGAAAATAAACGCACTTTAAGCCTTGTTTCCAAAAAGAAAGAAGATTATATTATTAAAGCGCTGCGCCTGTAGCTCAGTTGGATAGAGCAACAGCCTTCTAAGCTGTGGGTCAACCGTTCGAGTCGGTTCAGGCGCGCCATCAATAAAAATGAGGATTTTGCATCGCAAAGTCCTTTTTTTGCGCCCTTTTTGGCCATTTTATACGCTAGTTCGAGCGTTTCTAACTGATATGATGATTTCTTGGATTGAGTGCTTTCCATTTGCTTTGATACGACGAGAACAAAGAAATAAGAGCGACCATTAAAGCGAAACAATTCGGATCATGATAATTCCAGCCGCATTGATTCCGTCGACAAAAGCGACTAAATTCTCGTGGCTCTACCTACGAAGCGTAGCTTTTGCTATAATAATCTTGTTCATATATCTAGACCACGGGCGCTATGAACTAGCAATAGCAAAGTCGACCATACGCAGGAATACTGTGGCCAATGGATAGATAAACTATCACACTACGTGTTAGGGTGTGGTAATAGGGAAAGTATTGCCCAGTAATGGTATGAGACGCAAGCGGAAGGGGTCGCGTTGGCAGACGCCCTTGCGTTCAAGAGGACCATCGCGCTCCCTACAATTGTTGTTCAATTGAGCATGTGGCCATCACGAGGATGATGTAACACCAGTAGTTACGGGACTGAGTCGATAACTACAATAGGTGTTTTCATTATGGTGATGGCTTTTATTTATCTCCTTTTGAAGACACGTGTTGTCTAACTGACGAAAGGAGATTTTATTGATGGTTAAAGTTGGAGACAAAATTAAAATCATCCAAATGGATGGGGAACCAGATTACAGTGGCAAAGTCGGCATTGTTGAGCACATCGATAGCATCGGACAAATTCATGGTAATTGGGGCGGATGCGCCCTTATTCCCGGTGTCGATTTATTTGAAATAGTGGAGGAATAGTTAATATGGAAAAAGAATCTGAATTTAAAGAAATCATAAATATCATTCAACTTCATCGAAAAAACGCTTATCGAAAAATTAATGAAGAATTAGTGACAATGTATTACGAAGTAGGAAAATATTAGTCAAAAAAAGTTGCATCAGGCGGTTGGGGATCAAAGACAATTGATAATCTAGTCATAACTATAAAAACTCAATATCCATCCTTAAAAGGATTCAACAGAGCCGGTCTATATAGAATGATTCAATTTTATGAGAAATATAGAGACAATATAATTGTCTCACCACTGGTGACACAATTGAGTTGGACTAATAATTTGTTAATTTTGCAAGGAACAAAAACAATCGAGGAAAAAGAATTTTATATTCGTCTTTGCATTAAAAATAATTATTCCAAAAGGGAACTCAATAGGCAGATTCAAAGCCATTATTATGAAAGATATTTATTATCTAACGGAAATGCCTTGGAAAGTTTAGAGCCAGTGGTTGGAGAAGAAGATGGACCAAATACTAAATTATTAGATGCCTATTCGCTGGAATTCCTCGATTTGCCCAACAACTACAAAGAGAAAGACTTAAAATTAGCCTAGGGTTCTATCGGAAAAATCTGGGTTTTGTATCAAATTACAAGACGTCTTCTCTGATTCATATGCTTGCAAATAAGACATTGAATGCTGTGAAAAAATGAAATCTTTTCCCAGAGCGACCAATGAATAGCGGTTATCTTCGAGGCACAACCAAATCCGTGACTATCTCGTCAAGACCAATAATAGGGGCCCGAGGTGGTCCTCGATGTTCGAAAGCCATTTACGAGCCTTGCCCCATTCCTAATCTTCTCCTCTTTCTTTGATTAAGGATAATGATTTGGTTGAATCAAATTCTATTTCAATTTTCTGTGAGTTGTTGGCGTGACACCGTAATATTTTTTATACAAACGGGCAAAATATTTTGGGTCATTAATGTTGATTTCTTCGCAAATTTGCGTGATTGACATTCTTGTTTGCGACAGCAATCGTGTTGCCTGAGCCAGTCGTAATTTAATAATGTATTGATGAAGCGACGCGCCCTTGCTGTTTTTTATGATCTGAGAAATGTAGTTTGGATGATACCCGAAATAGTCCGCGATACTTTTATTCGTCAAATCCTTTTTGTAATTTCCTTCGATATATTCGATGACTTGGTCGACAATCGATTCGACCGACACTGGGTTTTCCACTAGATAATCAAGAACGTGCATGATCAGTCTCATCATCTCTGATCTAAGCGTTAGGCGCGAATTACGACCTAGTTTTCTATATTCTTCTGCCAGTTTAATCATATGATTCCTAGCCACATCAAACCCTTTTATCAATAAAGTGTCGTTAAAAGCCTTCTCATCATCAAAAACCAAATTCTCTTCCCTCATCAGTTTTTTGTTCACGGTTGTGGTGCCAGTTGGGACGATAGGAGAAGGAGATGAAGCGTCTATGTTGAAAAAATCGAAGTTGCAGGTCGCGCAGATAAAAGGTTCGCCGTCATTAATTTTCACTTTGTAGACGCTCGCTGGTTTGAATAAAAGAAAATCGTCTTTTTCCATCTGATAAACCACACCATTGATAGATATTTCGCCTTTTCCTTCCATACAAAAGTAAATTCTGTGGTCATAAGTGACTTTAAAAGAACGATATTCAAAAAAACCGTTCTTAAAATTCTGAACAGCCGCGAACCTAACGAAAGGATGGATATCATCAACAAACATCATAAGTATTATTTCATTTCTAGAAAAATATGCAAATCTTTATTTCGTCCACCTTTCCATTGATTTTGTATGTTCTTTCTAAAGAACTCTGGATTTAAACTAGATTCGTAAGAAAGCAACATAATTGCTAAAACTCTTTTTAGGAATCTTTGGGCATATGAAAAAAATAAAACTGTATTCGTATTATTTTCCGAACTGGCACGCCGACGCTAGGAATGACGTTTGGCACGGCAAAGGCTGGACAGAATGGGAAGTTTTAAAATGCGCACGGGCAAGGTTCCCCGGCCATAGACAACCAATTACCCCGCTATGGGGATATGAGGACGAATCAGATCCTAAGGTGATGGAAAAGAAAATCGACACCGCAAAGAAATACGGGATCCATGGGTTTATTTTCGACACTTACTATTATGACGATGGCTCATATCGTCTTAAATGCTTAGATGAAGGCTTTTTGAAAGCGAAAAATGCAAAAGATTTTGAATTCGCCATTTTATGGTGCAATCATGACGCCATTTACGCCCACCCCTCGCCAAGGGTGATTATTTCCCCAGTGTTGAAAAGTGGCGCAGTGGATTTGGCAAGTTTTAAGAAAATTACCGATGATTTTATCAATAAATATTTCGTCTTGCCTAACTATATGAGGGTGGATGGGAAATTGTTTTTCGCCATCTATAATGTTCACAAATTAATTAAAGAACTTGGGGGTCTCGATCAATGCCTTGCTGCCTTTGAAGATTTCCGGGAGCGGGTCAGGAAAAAGGGACTTGGCGAATTATGCCTCGGAACCGTAAGCGCCATCATGGAAGATGTATTTGACAGTTATACTGACATCAACAGAGTTCTCAATGAACTTAAAATAGACCTTTCCCTCCGTTATTGGTGGCCAGTCAAATTTGAAGACAAGCGACTAACGATTGAATATGACGAATTTGCAGATAACGGTTTAAAGGCCCAAAAACAAGACTTTGTAAATATCGATATTCCCAGCGTTTGCCACGTGATGAGCGGGTTAGATCAATCCCCAAGGACGATACAATCGGAAATCTATGAAAGCATGAATATCTACCCTTGGTACACCATTTGCGTAAACAATACTCCAGAAAAATACGGAAAGGCCGTCAAAAACATGTTTAATCTCGCAAAAGAAAACGCGCGAGCACCATTTATGACGTGCATCTGGAATGAATGGACCGAAGGTAATTATTTAGAGCCAGACACGGATTATGGCTATGGCTACCTTGAGGCTTTGAAAAAAGCAACGGAGGATAAATAACCATGATTGAACGTAAGATTAAACGGACCGCCAAAATTGCGATATTTGCCGTTGCCCACGGAGTCTATTGGGAACAATTTCCTGGACTTTTGGAAAACATGAAAATTTTTCACCAAAAAATGTGTGGAAAAGTAGAAAGCAACGACGTCGAACTGAAAGATTTTGGAATCATAGATTCTTCGATACTGGCTCACGAAACGGCAAAGAAGATACTTGCATTCGCCCCTGATTTGGTTTTTGTCAACATGATAACTTATGCCACAAGTAGCGTTTTTGCCCCTATTTTAAAGGAAATTAACGCTCCATTTGTTTTGCTAGCGCTTCAGCCACGAAAAGCGATGGACTACACAAAGGCAAACACGTTTATGCAACTCGAAAATGATTCGATTTGTTCGGTGCCAGAGTTCATCGGCGTTTCGGTGAGATTAAATAAGAAAATCAACGACGTGGTTTTGGGAACGCTTGAAGGGGATGCCGCAGCGGACCAGCAAATCACAGATTGGTGCGATATTGCCAAGGTCTTAAATGGACTCAAAGGCGCAAGACTAGGGTTAATGGGTCACGTCCTTGAGGCAATGTACGATATGCATGCCGACCCTACCATGTTGTCAAGAACATTCAACATTCATGTTCCTTTGATTGAAATCGACGATTTTGTTACTTGCTATGAAGAATCCACTGATGAGGAGATAGAGGCGAAAAAACAACTGATATTGCGGGAATTTGATATGCCTGATCCTGTTTCCGATCCAGTTACGACCAAATTAACCGAAAAAGACTTGTTAGCTTCTGCTCACGGTGCCGCCGCTTTAGATAGACTGGTGAAAAAATTTAAACTTAACGGCCTTGCTTATTATTACGAAGGCAAACCAGATTCTATCCAAAGATTAGTTGCTACTTCACTTATCGTTGGCAATTCCATATTGAACGCCGAAGGAACGCCTATGTGTGGCGAATTTGATATCAAAACAAACATCGCGATGTTAATCATGGATAAACTCGATATCGGCGGCTCTTTTGCTGAGCTCCACCCATTCGATTTCGATGACAATTGCATCTTGATTGGGCATGATGGCCCTCATCACATCAAGATTGCTGAAGGTAAACCGATTTTGCGTTCTTTGACTAAGTTCCATGGGAAGCCAGGGTCCGGCGCTTCCGTTGAATTCAAACTGAAGGAAGGTCCAATCACGATGCTAAGTATTAATCAAAAAGCCGACGGCAGTTTTAAATTCGTGATTGGAGAAGGTTATTCAAAAAAGGGGCCCATTCCTCCAACAGGAAATACCAACACAAGAGGCTTTTTCCCGCCAGACACCAAAGATTTCATCAAGCGTTGGTGCATGGCCGGGCCAACACATCACTGCGCGCTTGGTATCGGTCATAAAGCCGATTTAATCAAAAAAATCGGCGACTGTTTAGGAATTGAAAGCGAGATCATAAGATGAAAAACGACAACAAAACCAACACGGTTTCTTCCTTAGCGCAAGTAAGCGACGACAAGCAGGTCATGATAGTTCGCCAAAATGGCAATATCAGGATTCTTTTCTTGGGGAATTCGATTACGAGACATATGCCCAAACCAGAAATTGGTTGGGTTCATGATTGGGGCATGGCTGCCTCTTCTCTTGAAAATGACTATGTCCATGTCATGTTGAAAGAATTAACCCAAAAATACGGATCGGTTGATTATTGCATTTGTTCCCTTTCGAAATGGGAGAGAGAATATTGGAACAACGATATTTTAGAGGAATACAAAGCCGCAAAAGAATTTGATGCAGACGTGGTGATCGTACGAATTGCGGAAAACGTTTGGGGAGTCAGAGACAAATTGGAAGAAATTCCTCTTGCGCCTTATTGGGAGAACATGATTCATTTCTTCTCGCCTCAGCATGCCAAAATTTTAGTCACAGATGATTTTTGGAGTTGGAAAACGATCGACGACCCAATCCATGAAGTAGCAAAAAGAAACGGCTACAAACTGATCAAATTGGGCGACATAGGAGCGAAAGACGAAAATAAAGCCCTTGGATGCTTTAAACATGAGGGTGTTGCTATTCATCCTAATGATAAAGGAATGTATGAAATCGCTATGAGAATATTAAAGGAGGGGGAATTGATTTAGCTCAAATGAAAGACAAAAAATCGCTTCTTTTCAAAATTCTCTATTCAGTTGTCTTGGCGGGCATATTTTTAAGCGTTGGCACGCTAGCGAAAAGCAAAAACATGGAAAATGGGAAAATAGACAGCGTTGAAATTGAGGTAAAGAAAGAAAAGGTAAGCGAGTTAGACGATTTACCTGGTTTTGAGTCTTATTTTGACAATTACATAAAAGAATTAAACACGGAAAGCGGCAATTATTATCAATATCCCTATTATCAAGTGAACGGCTATTCGGAAAACGGCACCTCTTACCTTGTCGATTTAAAAACGCGTAGGGTAGACAAATTAAAAGGCCTTGGTGTATTTGATTATTCGCTTTCGGAATCATTTTTTGCCAATGACAACACCCGAGAAGAAACCCTGGAACGCCTTTATCAGCACAAAAATTCAAAGATAATCAATCGAAGATATGCCGATGGCCATATTAACCGATTTAAAATCAACGATTACGACTATTCTCTGAGAATAAGAGATATTTCTGATAATAGTAAATTGGGGATCGCAGATGCCAAAAGGAGCGTTTCTGAAAAAGGGAATCACGTCGTATATTTCAACCTCATCGACTTAAATTTGATTGACTCTCTAAAGTTTAAGGTCAACGGAAGAATCAAATATTTTTCCTCGCTGGAAAGAGACGGAAGTGAGATTAATAACATCTCGATTCAAGGAAACGAAGTGACCATAACCCCCGTTAATGTCAATGCGACCGGTACCGATATCCAAAATACTGATGAGTATGGAAATCCAATCAGCGTGACAGGCGATTTTGGGTTATATGTTGGATATTTCGTTTATCAGCAGAATATTTCTTCATGGCTGATAAGTGGATTCGTTGTGATTGGGATATTATTGTCAACCATTCTTTATTTCGGAATCGTCAAACACAAATTCAAAGAAACTTTTTCCCGAGAGAATTTTAAGAAAGTGTTCAAATTCAGGACGCTGTATGTCATTCTCATCCCCGCCTTGATCTTGTTGGTTGTTTTCCGTTATTTGCCAATGTTATGGCTATCGGCGGGATTTATGGACTACAACCTTCTGGAGGGTCTAAATAGCGAATGGGTAGGAGGAGAATATTTCTATGGCATTTTGTATGCGCAAAATACGCCAGAAATGTATCGAATCTTCAGAAATACCATCTTCATCTCATTTATTAGAATCGTTACAAACCTGCCGTTCATCCTTTTCTTAGCTTTGGTGATTAATTCGATGAAAAAGAAAAAGATTAAGACGGTTTTCCAGGGGTTGACGATGATTCCTTACTTCCTGTCATGGGTTGCCATTGGAGGGCTGTTTTATTCGTTGCTTAATTCAGAGTCTGGCTTGGTGAACCGCCTTTTTGCCTTAACCACAGATTGGTATAGCGTAAGCGAGCCGTGGTGGATGCTTTTATCGCTTTCGTCGTTATGGAAAGGCATGGGCTGGTCAGCGATTATCTATATTGCAGCGATGTGTCAGATCGATCCTCAACAATACGAAGCAGCGCGAATCGATGGATGCGGCCCAATCCGACAGGCTTTTACCGTTACTTTGCCAGGAATCATGAATGTTCTTTGTCTGCAACTTATTTTGGACATCTCCAACTTGATGCGCGATAACTTCGATCAAATCTTCGCCATGACGAACGGAAAAATCACCAGTACGATCTCCGACACTGTTGATGTCGTCGGTCGAATTTCTTACACCTCTTTACTCAATAGTAATTTTGGTAGTGCAACTGCCATCGGTTTAATCCAAGGAATTATTGGATGTGTCCTGGTTGTTTTTGCCAACCATATCGTTAAGAAAAGTGATAATGATGGGATTATGTGATTATGCTCTGGTTTAAAATTACGCTTATTGTTATCGCGGCCTTGTTGCTCATATTCTTCGTTTCTTACGTCATTTTTGGGCTGAATATCTTTAAGATGCCCAAAAATATCAACGATAGAATTCTCCGTGTTTTCGGGAAGATTTCTAAAGGGTTGATCGTCGGTGCCATTTCATTATTTTTCCTTATCCCTATTTGGATTATGATCGCCGCATCTTTCACAGATTCGATTGCGTTTGCCCAAAATGGCTATTCCTTCATCATTCCAAAATTCTCCGTCACCGCTTATGCCTACATTTTCAGCAACAAAGACATTTTACGAGGACTGTTGAACAGCACCTTATTCACTGTCATCGTCACGGCTTGTTCTCTCGTCGTCAACACCCTTGCTGCATACGCCTTAAGTGAAAAGAAGATGCCTGGAAACAAAATCCTCAATAAAATCTTCGTCTTCACGATGCTATTTTCTACTGGAATGGTCCCGATTGTTTTGGTAATGAGACAAATCGGAATGTATAACAAAGCGACCGCCCTAATTATTCCAGCAATCATCAACGTTTATAACATTTTGCTGATAAGAAACTACCTATATTCGATCCCTGACTCTTTAAAGGAAGCCGCTCAAATCGACGGCTCTGGGTATTTAAGAACTTTCATTAAGGTTATTTTGCCTGCTTCTGTGCCAATCATCGCAACGACCGGGATGATGGCCTTTGTCCTCAAATGGAACAGTTATATGGATATTCTCTATTATCTCGAGCCTGGAGAGGCAAACAAGCAATTATGGACGATTCAATATGTCATCATGGATATGTTGATGAATTTCGAGCCGTCTTCCGAACAATTCGGGATTTTGAACAAATACGTGATTCAGTCGGGAACCATCATTGTAACGATCATCCCTTTGCTAATCGCTTTCCCGTTTGTTCAAAAATACTTCGAAAAAGGTTTAACCATGGGGGCTGTGAAAGAATGATGAAGAAAATTTTGAAATCTTTACCCGTCTTAGCATTGCTTTTAATGTCATGCGCCAGCGGCAATGACAATCGAGTAGCCACAGAATATTTTGATATCCCCCAAGCTCCGGAACATACCGAGATTTCTTCTTTGGATTTCAGCGAATACAAGACGTTTTATTTCGATTCCTTAAAAGGGAACGACAGCAATAACGGATTGAATGAATTGTCCCCGAAGAAAACATTGAAAGATATTCCTAACATCATCAATAATTTTGGTTCGAATTACCCCATTAGGTTATTGCTTGCTAGAGGGTCGATATTTACTGGAAATATTACCCTTGGCGGATATGAAGCAAGCGAAAAGCAACCATTTATTCTCGCTTCTTACGGCGCCGGAGAACGGCCAATCATAAAACATAGCTGCCTAGATTCTCAAATCGTAGATAACTATATTGTCCGTGTGCAAGAAGCAAATACTTATGTTTTCGATCTTGAAATCACCGGCGAGACATGCACTAGAGGCATTTATGTCATGCCAAGAAAATCGGGGATTTATGAAAACATCGTCATTAGCAATTGTTATGTGCATGACATCAACTGGAGCTGGAATTACGAAAGCGATCCCAGGGAAGTAAATCCAGAAGACATCGACGTCGAAAGTGTAACCCCACGCATCGAAATCAATAGATATCGTCGATTGTATGGAGGAATTGAGGTGTTTAACGGAACGACGGATTCTGAGTTTTCTAAAAAGACCGGCCCGATCGTTTATCGAAATCTATTTATAGAAAACAATCTGATTGAGCGTGTTTCCCACGTTGGCATCAATCTATACAACTATTGGGTCAATCGAGGTGGCGTCGGTTATGGATACAACAAATTCGTTGCTGATGATCCCAATTATCAAGATTTTGAAAATGGAATTGGGTACTTCCCATTCTCCCAAGTCGTTATTAGAAACAATCGGTTAGATGTCATCGGAGGAGATGCGATCATTGCTGATGGCGTCGATTATTCTTGGATCACAAATAACGTCGGCTATCGTGCGTCCTATCTAGGAAGGGCGGGGATGTTTAATGCGAGCATCTGGGTTCATAACGCCAGACATTCCTATATGTGTTATAACGAAGCTGCTTATACCTATTTAAGAAACGGTGCGGGCGATGGTGAAGGGTTTGACATCGACAATGCCTGCGAGGACGTTAAGGTATGCTATAACTATGCCCATCATAACGAGGGTGGAGGGTTGCTGATTTGCAACCTTGAAACCGAACTTTTCACCTACGACAAAAACGGCAATCCAGTCAGTGAATACAAAGCGAGATTGTTGGGCGAATGGAAAGACAATTACATCGCTAATAACGTGTTTGCTTTCAACGGAAAGAAGACGAACAGCGAAAGAAGTGCTTTCTTAACCGTTGCAAGGAATTGCAGCGACGCAACTTTCGACAACAATCTGGTCTTGATCGATGACATTAGCGGGCAGCACATCATCAATTGTGAATCTAGTGTCGTTTCCTATCATCACAAATATCGCCGCAACGTCTTTGCCTGTGTCAGTGCGAAAGCACAGCCTATTTTCGCCAACTACACTCTCGAAAAGCCTTTGTTCGAGGGGAATTGCTACTTTCATATCGCCGATGGGAATCCTCTTGAGAATCAATTGGTTCTTTCGGATGACCAAAAAGCTCGATTATTTGACCCGATGTTATCAATCCCCGATGAATTCGAAGGATATGATAAATGCCATTTATTCGTCGTCGATAAGACGGTGGTCAAGAATGCCGAATATTTAGATTGGCAACTGGCCAAAGATTTAAACGGCAACGACACAAAAGATATCGCCTATCTAGGAGCGTCGATCCAATGAAACACACGGATGAAGGATGGATTTTAGAAAAAGAAGAGATCGTAAGCGTTAATGAACTTAAAAAACGCTTGGACTTGATCGACGATTCTTTCACGTTGCCTTCCTTGGATTTCTATCACGTCTATTATTTTGATAGCGAGAAGGGAAACGACGACAACGACGGACTCACCGAAAATCATCCGAAAAAGACGTTAAACGAAGCGAACGCATTGATCAAAAACGTTGCCAAACTGGCCCTATTGTTCAAAAAAGGGTGCAAATTCGAAGGAAATTTAATCATTGAAGATTCCCTTTCATCCGATGCTTCCCCTCTATATATCTCTTCCTATGGGATGGCTAATCGTTACCCGTTGTTAGTTGGAAGACAATCCATCGTTAGAATCTGTGATTCCAATATAATCATCGATGGTTTAGAGATTGCGGGGGAGGATGCGTTAAGGGGAATTCACATCACGCCGAAAAAACCTGGAATTTTAGAGAACATTTTCATCATCAACAATTATGTTCACGACATTAATTGGCATTACAAGGGCCAAGTCGACCCAGCCTTTGTTTCTCCAGAAGAATTGAATGTTGAAGAAATTTGCCCGGAAATGGTCGGAAACGGCCTAAGAGAAGGACCGTATTTTTATCGTTACCATGGCGGAATTATCGCCCATAACGAGGTGGGGCCAAGCTGCTTCAGGAACATTCATATCAAAAACAACATTGTGAAAAACGTAGCAAGAACAGGAATAACTCTTTACAACAAATGGACTAACAAACCAGGGGTTGGGTATGGTTATAACAAATTTATGGGCTACGACTCCCCAAACAATTTCGAAACTGGCGAAGGCTATTTCGAATCCAGCAACATATTTTGCTGTGGCAATTATTTAGAATGCGCCGGGGGCGACGCTATCGTTATTTCCAGCGCAAAAAATGTCATCGTCAAGAATAACATCTCTTATTTCGCCAACTATTTGGGGAGAAAACAATATTGGAATGCGTCAATATGGGTATATAACGTCGATTGTTGCCTATTCTCCGAAAACGAAGCTGGCTTTACTTATAAATGCTTTGGGTCGGAAGATGCCCAAGGCTTTGATTTAGACAATTGTTGCCAGAACGTTTTGTTCATCGATAACATTTCGCACCACAATCAGGGTGGCGGTCTGTTAATTTGCAATCTCGCGACTCCATTTGACAAATCAGGAAAGAAAGAAACTGGTCGCTGGTTTAACAATTTTGTGATTCACAATTATTTCTATCAAAACGGAAAAAGGGACGACAACACCCGCTCCGCATTCCTAACCATCGCTCGAGAAACCGATTACGCCTCTTTCCTGAACAATATCGTCGTCGTTGATAACACGATTGACGGCCAAAGTATCATTCACACTGAAGACGAATCGACCTATTGCTACAAACTTCTCTTCCAGGACAATTTATTCCTATCCGCCAAAAAATCGAATGCCATACTGCGGATGAAAATGATGCGAGATTCTTCTTTCGTCGGCAACCGGTTTAAGAACGTTAAAGAATTCGGCGATAACCCGGTTGAAGCAAAAGGTTATCAAATGGATATGATCGATTTCAAAATCGAAGGAAAAACCGTCTTTGAACGACGTTTAAAGGCGTTTGATAAAAAAACAAATTTTCAAAAAACATTGGGGAGGGTCCTTGCTTATGAGATTTAGAACTGCTTTGTTGTTTTTTACTTCAGCCGTAATAAGTTTTGGATTGGTTTCTTGTAATCGGTCCGACAACAGTGAACTGGTGTTAAGTGAAACGAACCTTGTATTGGATCGATATGCCGAATACGACATTTCTATCTTAAATTACGAGGGTCTCGTTTCTTGGGCCACCTCAGACGAATCCTTAATTACCGTATCGGATAATGGCCATCTTTCTTGCCAGGGGAAGGTTGGCGATGCGGTCATCACTGCCACAAGCGGAAATAGAGAAGGAAAATGCACCGTTAGCATAAAAAACCAAATGAAAAGCCCAACCATCTATGTGGAAGATGTTGTTGGTTTTGCGGATGCGGCTGTCGAATTTGAACCGAAAGTGAGGTACGACGATAATTACTATCCTTTAGTGAACTATACCTTGGTTTCCAGCGACATATCGGTTTGTCGGATTGACAATCAAAAAGAGATGTTTGGCGCGGGCATTGGCAGCGCAGTAATCACCATCGAGGGGACATGGAAAACAAGAGAATTGACATCAAAAACATTTAACGTTGAGATAAAGCAAAGTACGGCGATCCTTCTTGAAAAGAGCGAATTTGACATTTATTCGGTCGATGATACTTCGACGGCAAAAGAAAACACGGTCACCATCGATGGCACTTATTACGAAAAAGGGAAAGCGGTGGAAGCGGCCTTGTCTGTCGCCTTGGATGAAAATGATTATTTAACCTGCCAAGGGAACAAGATCACCGTCTCAAAACCTTATGAAGAAAGCCAGCCGCTGGAGATCGCAGGAAAAGTCTTTGTCGACAGGGCTCCTAACTTTTCAGAGGACATCCTTGTCCACCTTCACCCGAATTATTTAGAAAAAGATGGAATGGATGAGCTTGTAAAACAGCCATCCGCCAAACTGAATATTGAAAAAACAAATTTTGGGGGCCGCGAAAATGTAGTCAAATACGAAATCGCCAAAGACTCAGCCAACGAAAACCCAAACAACCCAACCTGGTCTAACTGGGCCTCCAGGGTAGAATTCTACGAAACTACCACCAAAAACGGGGTGTCGGCATACAACTATCTAGTCGAAAGCGGATTCAACGTCCTCGCCTTTGATTTTTGCTACACCGGCAAAAAGGGGTTCCTCATGGGATCTTATGGAAAAGGGGCAAACTCTTATTTCTATAACGACATTCAAACGAATAACAACGATATTTATGTGGTTAATTCCGAAGGGCATGCGACCAACACGGTTGTAGAGAACGTTTGGATGACCGCTTACATTAAAATCAAAAACGTCGTTCAAAAGAGCATGGAAGCGGGCCAAGATGCGGCGACATTGTATATATCCTCATGTTATGTCGGGGATATCATGTACCTTGATAACATCCGTTATTATTATGATTTCGCGAAAATTAACTCAGTTGACATTGCTTTTGACCGTCTGGATAGCGAAATCATTCCTGATTCTTTAAACGAAAACAAAGGACTTGCCGACAATGAGATGTTCATCTATGGGCCGACATTCGTTCAATATAGCAAACTTAATGACAATCATTATTCGTATGTTTCTTTAGATGAATCCGACCCGCTTAGAATATATAAAAATAAAATCTCGCCGAAAAACCTCATCACCGGCAAGGCGATTAATGAAGGCTATAAATATTTGTCCTTTAAATATAGGTATATCAGCGGGAATCCTACTCTCTATGTCTATGATTTGAGCAAAACGCAATACGTGACATTCTCTCTCAAACCTGAGACAGAGATTAATCATGATTTGGTAAAGATGTTCAAAGATGGCAAGCCAGTCAATAAATTCGATCAAGGAGACCTCATCGATGTCGTGGTGAGAATTGACCAGACCGCAAATGAATCGATGTACCTTACGACAGTGGTAGCAAGCGAATTTGAAATCGCTGATTTTGCCTATTACAAAAACGAATCCTTCTATGATGAACTTTCGCAAAACGATTTAATCCGCGTTTTCTCAACCGACATCGACTTATGCTTCGCCAACCAGCGTTACGATTTGCGTGATTTGCTACAAATAATGTATGGCTCCTCTATCAGAGAGGACTATGACATTGAAGACATCGCTTTATCGAACACCGACATCGCTGCAGTTGACGGAACGATCGTCACTCTAAAAAGCGAAGGAGAATTGGCGGTTTCATTCAGGGTGGTTATCGAGAATCAAGAAAAGGAACATTCCATCAAATTCAATATCGTAAAAGACAATTATGTGACGATATTTAATGATGATTTAGAACTTTATTGTGGATCGACAGCCAACTTTACAAAAACGGCGCAATTAAACATCAGCGCAGTGAGAAATCAAACAGCTCTCGAGATCAGCGAATTAACACTTGAGTTGGTCAACAACAGTGGCATTGTGTCCATCTCTTCTAGTGGTCTTGTCACAGGCGTTAAAGCTGGCACGGATACCATCAAAGTTTCTTTCGAATATAATGGCACATTGGTATTCGACACGGTTGACGTGGTGGTTTTCGATACGTATAGGAAAGGGGCGATGATCGTTTCCAAGTCTGACACCAATAATCCTGCGAAATACGAAAAAGTAGAAGGCAAAGTCGGTGGGTTAAGCGATGTATATGAATACAGCGCCTCCGTCGCCTCGTGGAATAACCATCTTGATGTAGAAGAAACCAATCATAATGATCGCGGCGTCTCTTATCAAAATATCGTAAATAAGCCAATTAAATACATAACATATGACTTAATGCTTACGGAGGGCACGACAGGGAGAATTGCCTGTGTATCTCCAGCCGGCAAACACGTCAATTTAAAGCTGGAAGCCGGCAAAGAGATCCAACCCGCCACCGAAGAAAACGACAATATCAAGTTCTATTCCGCAGATGGCACGGAAACAAGGCTATTAAAGGCCAACACGTGGTATAAAGTCGTCATTAATTATTCTAATTTTGAAGCGGAATTTAATAACCAGTTCTCCACAGTTTACACCTGTAACGAATTCGCTTATGTCCGCGGAACAATGTATTTCCACGATATTAGGTATTATCATGAAGCACTTTCTGATGCCGATATGCATATAAATTTATAAGGAGGTATTGATTATGCGTTCGAGAAAGGAAAAAACAATTTTATTAACAGCCGGAGCTTGCATGCTCCTAGCCACGTTTGCGGCCATGGGTTGGCAAACCAGCAGGCTGGATCGCGCCAAGAATGTCAACGCCGAGGAAAGCGTTACTCTTGATAGCGAAAACGCCCCGACACAATCTACCGGCTTTGTTTCTTCTGTCGATTACCAAGGCATCCCTTATGCTACGTATACATTCACAAAGGTAAGAAAATCGGAAGGGAATCTTTGCGAACTCGATGCGTTTGGAACGATTAGCAAGGACGAAGCCTATGGTTTGAAATCAATCACTGTTAATTACACAAATAACAGCCTTGTTTGTGCCACAAAATTTGATAAAAACGACAGCGAGACGTTGTTTTTCGATATCAAAAGTGGCGTTGAAACAACCATTTATGGGAACTATTTCACATTGTTTAACGCCGCCAACAATCCTTCGAGAGGTGGCGGTGACGTTACAGTCATTGAGTCGATTAATTTGAAATATGACTGCCAAGTTGCTGCCGTTTCGATGGAAAACGAAGGGTTTGTTAGAAAAGCGGTTGCCGATGGCGAAGATTATGCCGTGACCTATACGAAGGAATCCACATCAGAAGTTGTCGAGGGGTACGATATCGCGGGCTCTTATAAAGAGAGTCAGCTCGTTCTAGCCTCAAACACCGGCGGCGCGACTTTGGAGGAATACGATGGAGAAATCGGTGGACATAGCAATCCGATAAAGTTTTATGACGCAGATGCCGATTGGGGTGACAAAATTAGAATCGCTGATACCAATGCCTCAACCTATAAAGAAATCTTCAAAAAATGGTGGAAATATAACCTCAAATATTTCTCGTTTGACCTATATCTGACGTCAGGTTCATATGTTAGGGTTTATTCCAACGAATATGATGGAAACAATCATTTCTACGGTAAGATCTTCACCGCAGGAGGAACGATTTCGGGGGCACCGAGTAGTACTACTTCAGGAAATAGTACAAGAATCTTGACGATCGATCCTGAAACCAACTCTGCCGTCACAAAAACGGAAGCGAACAAGTGGTATAGAGTCGTTGTCGACATTTCTGAATGGAAAGATAAATACGCCGTCGGTTACCCTTATATTCAAACCGATTACGAAAAAGGGACGATTTATTTCGATAACATCAGATGTTACCATGAATGCCCGTTGGAATATTACGTAAAAGCCAACAACAAAACGTTCAACTTAATCAATGACGAATCGTTAAAAGTCGATTATCCAATGCTTTATAATGATTCTAGTGAAGGGGTGTCAGGAAATATGGACGCGACCGTCCTTGAAAACGGCGTTGCAGTGGAAGATTATGACACTTCCGTCTCCAGCAATGCTATAGTGACATCAAACAAAGACGTGGTGACTGCGGTTCAAAACAAAGTCGGAACAGCAAGCGAGGAAATCACGTTCGCTAAAGACGGCCACACTGCGGTGCAGACGATTAACGTAGATATCGAAGGAAATCAATTCGTTTCGGATGCCAGTGATTTCATTTGGGCGAACACTTCGCCAGCTCATGTGGGGTCCTATTCGAAAGTTGATAGCGCATTCGGAAGAGAAAATGTCTACAAAGCAATCGGAAACGGTGTCTGGAACGACGAACTCGGATTAAGCGTCACGAGCAGAGTTACCGGCACTGGGGCAACGCAAACTAATGTTATTAGAAAAGCGGGAATCACCCATTTTGCCTATGACATTTTATTAGGCACGTCGTCTTCCTATGCCAAATTGCAAACAAACGTTTTGTCCCAAAACGCCACCCGCAAAAATTTGATTCAAGTCGGAAAATCCTACCAAGGGTTCAATGGCGGTACTTTCAACTCGTTGGTCCATGTTTACAAACAGTCCAACGACAATTGGGTTGAGATTCTTGAGAACGGGGAAACCTTTGAACAAGGGGTGTGGTATAGAGTAGTTGTCGACTATTCTCAAATTACTACTACCTATAATGGCGGGTATCTTGATGTTAACGTTTATGGTTTTGCCGGCGAAGTTTACTTGGATAACGTTCATTATTTAAGGGTGAGATAAACGGAGAAATGGTATGAAAAACAAATCTAGATTATTTGTGAGTTTAAGCGCTCTTGCTTTAACTCTCACAGGCTGTGGAGGATCAGGCCCCAATGGCGGTCAATCCGACCAAGAAGACAAGGACGCCAAAACCATCACGATTTATGCTGGTGGCAGTAGCGAATATGCTTGGAAAAAGGGCGAGATGGAGGCCGAAGTTTATAAAGCCGTCGAAGATGCTTATTATGAAGAAACGGGAATCAGATTGAAATTTAAAGTCGAATTCCTTGGCCAAAACATGAAACAATCCATCACCACAGGCATTACCAGCGGAAATATCGACGTTGTTATCTCTCATATGGGTGGTGGCGATGGAATCGACGATTGGATCACATTGAATGGCCTTTACCGCGATTTAACCAATGATTTTGAGGATTACGAAGAACTCGGCACTCATATGAGTTGGTCCGATGGGGATGGCCTAACGCTCAATGCTTTGAACAGGGTAATGACAAGCAGAGGCGAAACCATTGCTATCCCTTCAGTCATCAATCCTTATAAATTCGGTATTTTAGTCAGGAAAGACTGGATGGAAGAATGTGGTTACAGCGATGTTGTCAAAGAAGGTTATAAATTAGTTGATAATTACGAGACGTTCGAAGAAATGTGCCTTGCAATGAAGGAGAAATATAACCTTTCCTACACGATTAGCGGCGCTATTTATGAGATCGAAAAAGCGGGCATCTTAGGAGCCTTTGATGTGCCAGCCGGATATTACACCTCAAGTCAAAGGGATTATAAGGGAAACACGATTTGCGATGTGGGAGGACTGATCGATCCGAAATACTCCGACGTTTTAGAAGTGGAGTCCCGATGGATCCAAAACGGGATTCTTCCAAAATCGCCTGACGATAAGAAGGTGGCAGATTGCGAACTTGATTTTATCGCCGAGAAAACGGGTGTGTTTCTAGAAAACCCAGAAATCAACCACCTTATTCAGGTGGCAAGAATGTGTAAAGACGCAAATCCCAATGCCGAATTTACGGTCCTACAAGCCATGACCAAAGACGATAAATCCACCTCGAAAGGCTTCATGAGGAACAGCGTTGCCACCTTTGGCGCGGTCATAACGAAGAACTCGAAAAACTATCGAGAGATCCTTTCGTTTCTAAACTGGGCCTATTCATCCAAAGCGAATTATGATCTTTGTCGATATGGAATAAAGGGTACTCATTATTTCGTTGATGAAAACGGAAACTTCACGTACCCCGAGGGCTATTCTTTGCAAAACAAACCATATTCGGGAATTTTGACACTGGTTGAAAACCAATCTATCTCCAACATGACCTATGGCGGTTACACGGACGAAGAATTAAACTGGATTAACAACGCCAATAAAAAGGAAAATTACTTGGTTAACGATAAGGTTGACTATATGCTCATTCTAAATGACAGAACCCTATTGAATAAGCATTTTTCGGAAAGAAAAGCGATGTTCAACTTCACTCAAAATATTTGGGCTGGAAACTATTCTTTCGTCAAAGACCATTCTCACGAAGACCATTCAGGCGATGCCAATGCTTGTAAGATTTACAACGATTCAGATCGAAACAACATCATCGGCACTTATTTGAACAACACTTCAGATTATTCCATTGCTGTTTATAATCTGTACAAAATTCTTAAAAACACAGGGCTATGATCAACGTAGTTTTTATCATTGTAGGCATTTTGGTGTTCGTTTATTACTATTCCTTCGGCGCTTTCTTTGTGCTAAAACGCTTGGGGGTAGCGAAAGTTTGGAAAGTTTTCATTCCATTCTACGCCTTTAAAATGGTTAACGATATCATCGGAATCTTCTCCTTGTTCTCCATTCCGGTGAAGAAATACATGGGGTTGATGATTATTTTAAGCGTCATTTCGTCGTTGGCCTGTCTTTATGGCTTCTGGGGAAATGAAAATTTGCCTATCCAATCCATCGAACCGTTGTGGCAGGTGATGATCCTGATTGTTTCTCTATGCTTTTTGACACTTTATGCCTCTTTGATATCTTCTACGATTAGACTGATGCTCAAATTCAAAATCGAAAAAGAAAAACGATTGATATTTCTTTCGGCTTTGCTTCTCCCTCTCCCTTTTGTTTACATTTATTTATCGAGAAAAGAGCTTAGGATTTTATGATCGATATCCACGACATTTATATACGTGACCCATATCTCCTGTTTTATCAAGGAAAATATTATTTATATGGGACCACAGATGAGCAAGCATGGAAGGGGAGAGCGTCTGGATTTAAAGCGTTTGTCTCAACCGATTTAGTCAATTTTGAAGAACATACGATCTTCAAGAATACCGATGATTTCTGGGGCTTTGAACAATTTTGGGCACCTGAAGTCTATTATTTGAACGATAAATTTTATCTTATCGCTGCTTTTTCAGAAGGCGATGAGGTGAGAAGAATCCAAATCTTGACAGCGGAAAACCCGCTAGGGCCGTTCATTCCGAAAAAAGAGAAATTATTTAAAGATAAATTCTCACATCTAGACGGAACATTGGTGATGGATGGCGGAAAAAAATACATCGTCTTCTCCCAAGAATGGACCGGCTTGGAAGACCGCGACGGGAGAATGTGCATCGTAGAGGTCAACGACGACTTGGAGCCTGTTTCAGATTACAAAGTGCTTTTCAAAGCCAGTGAGGCGGCGTGGACAGTCAAAGAAAAAAACGATCATTATGTCACCGATGGCCCATTCGTCGTTAAAAACGATTTGGGTCAGTTCGTGATGATATGGAGCAGTTTTTCCAAAAGTGGATATTCTGTTGGGCAATGCATTGCGGATCGTGTCGATGGTCCATATCAGCACAAGAGCGATTTACTTATCGGCGAAAATGGCGGGCATGGAATGATATTTAGAAAAGACGGAAAACTGTTTCTTCTATTCCATAAGCCCAATGAGCCGCATTTGCAAGAGAGGCCATGCTTTGTCGAAATCTATTTTGATAAAGGCATTCTAAAAAGGAGACGATAATTATGACTAGAATCTTATTGAAAAACGTTTGCAAAAAATACGAAGGTAGCGAAACTTACTCTGTTAAAAACATTAATCTTGAGATTGAAGACAATGAATTCATCGTCTTCGTTGGACCTTCAGGATGCGGCAAGTCGACGACTTTGCGGATGATTGCTGGCCTCGAAGACATTACCAGCGGGGAAATATATATTGACGATATGCTTGCGAATAATGTTGAGCCGAAAAACCGAGATATCGCCATGGTTTTCCAAAATTACGCTCTATATCCTTCTATGACAGTTTATAACAACATGGCTTTTGGTCTCCGCTTGAAAAAAATCGTGGATTATAAAAAGAATGGCGATGGAACGTACAAATTAGATAAAAACGGTAACAAAATCCCCTATAAAAGGCATTATACCAATGCCGAAATCGACGCAAAAGTCATTGAAGCCGCAAACATCCTCGACATCAGGGAATACCTAGATAGAAAACCGAAAGCCCTCTCTGGTGGCCAAAAGCAAAGAGTAGCGATTGGTAGAGCTATCGTTAGAAATCCTAAAGTGTTTTTAATGGACGAGCCTTTGTCTAATCTCGACGCCAAATTGAGAAATCAGATGAGAAGCGAACTGATTCTTCTAAGAGAAAAAATAAAAACAAATTTCATCTACGTCACGCACGACCAAATCGAAGCCATGACATTGGGTGATCGAATCGTCGTTATGAAAGATGGCGTCATTCAACAAGTGGGGACACCGGCCGAAGTTTTCAAATCTCCAAACAATCTTTTTGTCGCCGGCTTTATCGGCTCTCCACAAATGAATTTCATCGATGCGCGATTGCTCGTGAAAAACAACAGGTATTATCTATTCGTTAATGGAAAAGAATTAATGTTAAACGAGACGATCGCTTCCAAGTTGAAAGAAAAAGGAATTGAAGAAAAAGAAGTGGTTCTCGGCATCCGTCCGGACTTCATCAAGGTGGTCGGTCTTTCTAACGATTCTTTTGAAGGGAATATTGTCGTCTCAGAAATGATGGGCGCCGAATATTACTTGCATGTCGACTTTAACGGCACGAAATTAACCATTAAATCGCCTCTTTCTGACGTTCAACCGTTGATTGATAATAAGCAAACGGCAAAAATAAAGTTTGTTTTCGACATGGAAAATATCAACTTATTCGATAAAGAAAGCGAACTTAATTTAAACAAATGATCTTACCGTCATTAAAAGAATCGAATATTGGCCCATTTTTCCGCATGGTTTAGGCCAAGCGCTTTACGTAGCTATTGCTTTTGCGTAGACAAAACGAAGTTTAACAACCTTCCTTAATTTTAAAAGGATGGATCATTGATATTCGGTTCTGGAAATGATTTGATTTTGAAAGCACAAATCCAACTCGTTGAAATAACCGCTCCAACCCCAGACTCTAACAATCAAATCGGGATATTTCTCGGGGTGCTTTTGCGCATCCAAAAGTTTTTCTCTAGCAATCGCGTTGATTTGTAGTTCATGCCCTCCGCGGTCGATGAATTGTTTGACTAGCATCGCAACCTTTTTTATTCCATCTTGATGATGGAAGACATTGTCATGAATTTCGATGGTCAAGGGCCCGCCGTTAATGATTTTTTTGAAATCATGGATGGTAAAAGAGGATATGACGGAAAGCAATCGATTCGGTGTAAACCCAAGAGAAGGGGAAAATGAGGATGGGAAGGGCTCTCCAGCCCTCCTTCCGTCCGCGGTCGCTTTCACGTCGCTAGCCATATAGACGTAATCTTGACTTCCACCGGTTCCCGCTCTCCAAATGCCCCCATATCTTCCAGTTGGGGCTTTGTTAACTAACTCTGAGTAGTGGTCGATGAGCTTTTTGGCGACGAGGTTTGTATCTTCGTCGTTATTGCCGTATTTATTCGCAGATATTAAAAGTCCCCTAGTTTCTTCGTGACCGACAAAATTATCGTCTAAAGCCCGCAATAATTCTTCTTTTGATATGGTCTTTTTATCGAAAACAAAAGTTTTTGTGGCAACGAGCGCGTCAACTGCAGGAGCGAATCCTAGACCATGCAAACCAAAGTTGTAATATTTTGCGCCTCCCTCGATCCTATCAAGACCTTTATTTCGGCAAGGTGTGATAAAACAGCTTGTAATGGGGTTAGGAATCTGTGCCTCTTTGATCACCTTATCTAATCCTTCTTTCTTTCTAAGGGCAAATTGCTTGTCGATTTCTGACAAGGAAGCGTCCAATAGGTCATCAAAAGTTTTTGAGTTTTTTAATTCGTTTACAATCGCGTTTCTGATGGCCAAAGGAAAAACCATCGTTTTGATATTGACTGAATCGTAAGAAACGTAGGGAATGATGAATTCCCAACAGGCAGCGACAACATAATCTATCGCGTCCTTTTCGTCATAGCCCAGATTGATAAGTCCAGGAATTACAACGTCATCGTTGCAATATTGAGGGAATCCAAGTCCTTTTTTCGTCAATTCGGTGAATCTTTCATATTGCTCTAATCGCGTATTCTTATTAACACGGACGTTAATTTTCGGATCGATTAGACACAATTCTTGCGACGCTTCTAAAACGATTTCACTGAGTTCATTGAAAGCGTCTTCTTTTTCTCTCGTTTTGCCACCCAATACAATGCTTTGACCGTTGTCTCCTTGCTGAATTCCGTAATACAAATCGGTATCGATATTGAGTGAAATGAAATATAGTTCAGTGATTTCCAACAAATGATCTGTCGTCTCGCCGCTCTCTAAGGAATGGATAAAATATGGGTACATGTACTGATCAAATCTTCCCAATGTCGCATGGTCAAACCTTGCTAAGCGAAGAAGGTAAATTAGAGCTTTTTGCATTAATAAGGCTTCATAATACGAATGGGGCCTATCGTTCAATATCGTAGTGAGCCCGTTATATAAAACGGTGTTGTTTCCCCGTTTAGCAGTTTCAAGATATTTTTTGGTCACAAGGATCAACGAATCTATTCCATCTATTGCCGAATCGTAGAAACTATCGTTATGATTCATCTTTTTTAGATCCATCAGCTTATTTTTCATGCCCTTAATCCCATTTTCTAAAGCAAAGATGTAATCGGGCGTCACGTTGCTTATAGCGATCAAATCTGATTCCTTTGGGAGGTTTTGGCTGCTTCGGTTGAAGGCAAAGATATCGTTTGGATAAAGTCTCGCATCTTCAATTTCGGCGACACTTTTTACGACTTTCGCCGCGATGAAATTGGGATCGTTTAGATCAATAGGGGAAAAATCAATCCACCTTCTTTGCTTCCTATATTCTCTTTTTCTATGGAAATTCAGATATTCTTGAACTTTTTTACTTAACATATCTCCTCCTATACAACCTTATATTTGATATTGTATTTTCTATAGATTTCATCGCGGATTTGGCTCTCGATCTTTTCATCGAAAGAAGGCGCCCACTTTTTGCCTAAAAGAGTGTATTTTGACTTGGTGAATTTGTTATATCTTAATAACTCGACGTATTTTACTCCCAGAGAAGAAAGCCATTTACAAAAGCTCTCAACGTTTTCTTCGGTGTCGGTGACTGTGGGGATTAAAGGCATTCTTGGTGTGATGCGTTTGCTGCTATTGAGTGCGTTGATAAAATTGGTTTTAATGCTGTCGTTATAGACCCCGGTGTAGCGGAAGTGCCGATCGCGGTCGAATATTTTTAAATCAAACAAGATCTGATCGCAATTCTTCAAGATTTCAGTGAATTCGTTGGGGTCACAATAACCACAAGTTTGAATTGCTCGGTCAATTTTGCCTTCCAAATATTTTAAACAATCGAGAAGAAAGGCTTTTTGCATTGTGGGCTCCCCACCCGAAAAAGTGACTCCCCCAGAGGTAGCATTTAGTATGTCTTTGTTCAAAAGTAATCTTTCGCACAAATCAGCGTGTGAGATGTCTTCCCCACACTTCCTTATCAGCCTTCTAGGGCAAGCGTCGATACTGTTTTCGTTTATCTCTCGTTTGCCGCTTTTCTTGAAAGCTGCTTCCAGGCAAGCGTTACAATGCAGACAACCATTTGGCGATTTTAGGTAACATATGTCAAAAAATTGACTTTCTGGACTGTGACACCATTCACACCTTAAGGGACATCCTTTCAGGAAAGCAGTAGTTCTAATTCCATCTCCATCAAAAAGGCTAAACTCTTCTATAGAAAATATTCTTCCAGTTGACATGTTTTTTAACATCTCCATTTTGATGTTTTCCCAATTTGCCAGCAAGAACAGAATTGCAATAAAAAGGACAAAAATTGACTTTATGAATAAATGGAACTATAGTTACGTCGTGCTACATCAACCGCAAAACACATACGGAAACAAGATCAATGAGGCTAAATTTTACTCTAATATTAAATGGTTCCCACATTTTCATCGTTCTTATGAACTTATCGTTTGTTTGAAAGGAAGTGCAAATGTTGATGTTGAGGATCGTCATTATTTAATAAAAGAGAAAGAATTGATTATCGTCTTTCCCTATCAAACACATTCGTTTGTGGTAGAGGGGGAGTCGTTGTTGTATGTTTTGGTGTTTTCTCCGGATTTGATGAATTCGCAACTATATTCCAGCGGTTTAGTACCTGCCAACCCATCGTTCGAAATCAAAGACTATGAATGGGAATTTTTAACCCACTCTTTGTTTCAGAATAAACATTACGATTTATATGACTTGGCTAGCTCGATTGCCATCATCAACGGGAACATTTCAAAAAATATATCCTACGTCAAAAGAAGCGACAACAGCGACGTTATTGCCAAAATCATAGAGTACGTTGACAAACATTATCTCGAAAGAATCACGCTAAAGCTAATTGCCAAGGAAATAGGTTACAACTATCAGTATGTTTCCCGATTGTTCGGAAAAACAATGAACATAAGTTTTCCTGACTTTATCAATCAATATCGAATCGAGCACGCGGAAAGATTATTGAATTCTTCAAATGACAAAACAATCACCCAAATCGCTCTTGAAAGTGGCTTTGGCTCGATAAGAAATTACAATCGCGTATTGAGCAAAAAAAGGAATGTTTTGCAAATTAACGAATTCGAATTGTTGTGATAACGAATATTGTTTTGCCTCGGAATTAATCTAAGAATGACAATCTGAAATGGAGAGGCACGTTCACAAGTGATAATAGGGGTGGACGTCTCTAAGAAGAAGATGTATTTCATCTCGTTTTTCGTTTAAAACACCACATACCCGTCATTTTTTGCATAAACGGCGACAAATTTGTTGTTTATCTTAGCTACTTATTCTTCTCTCCTAAGAAGGAGAATCTTCAAATTCAGATGAAAAAACAATCGGTATTGTTTACAATAAATTTCGTAAGCTTTCAAAAGCACACAAGGAGAATCTATTTATGGGTTTAATCAAAGCAGTGAGTGGCTCCGTCAGAGGTACCCTCGCAGATCAGTGGAAAGAATTTTTCTATTGCGAATCAATCGACAAGACCGTTTTGATGGTAAAAGGTGAAAAAAGAGTCACCGGAAGATTCGGTTCGAATCATAGAGGCAACGACAATATTATCTCCAACGGTTCTGGCATCGCTGTCGCTGATGGCCAGTGCATGATCATCGTCGAACAAGGCAAGATCATGGATATCTGCTCTGAACCTGGACAATACACTTATGACAAAGGCTCTGAGCCTTCTGTTTTCTGCGGCAACCTTTTCCAAGGCGTGGCTGGCATGTTCAAGACGATGTGGAATCGTATTGGCTATGGCGGAGACAGTGGCAAAGATCAACGTGTCTATTATTTCAACATCAAAGAAATCCTCGACAATAAATTCGGAACCGCCAATCCGGTCCCATTCCGAGTCGTTGATAGCAATATCGGGCTTGATATCGATGTTTCCGTCCGATGCTTCGGTACCTTCTCCTATCGTATTGGCAACCCAATCCTTTTCTATCAGAATGTCTGTGGCAATGTTTCGGAATCTTATAACCGCAGCGAATTAGACAACACCCTAAAGAGCGAATTTATCTCCGCGTTGCAACCTGCTTTTGGCAAATTATCTGCCTTAGAGATTCGTCCCAATCAAATTGTCGCCCACATCACCGAATTAGAAAAAGCGATGAATGAAGTTCTTACCGAGAAATGGTTGGAAACACGCGGCTTAGAAGTGGTTTCTATCGCCCTTTCCTCCGTCACTCTTCCAAAAGAAGACGAAGACCTTATCAAAAATCTCCAACGTCAAGCCGTTTATAGAAACCCTGGCATGGCTGGTGCTTCCTTAGTCGAGGCCCAAGGCGAAGCCATGAAAGGCGCTGCCTCCAACGCCAATGGGGCGGCTATGGGTTTCTATGGCTTAAATATGGCTGCGCAAGCGGGTGGTATGAACGCGAACAATTTCTACCAGATGGAAGCCCAGCAGCAAGAGCAAAAGCAACAACAAGCAGCTTCCCAACCAAAACCAGCCGCCGATTCTTGGAAATGCCCAAAATGCGGTGCCGAAGTCACGGGAAAATTCTGCCCAGAATGTGGCACGAAGAAACCAGAAGAAAGCGCGGGTTGGAAATGCCCGACCTGCGGTACGGTCAACAAAGGCAAATTCTGCGCCGAATGCGGTGCCAAAAAACCTGCTGGCGAGCCGCTTTACAAATGCGATAAATGTGGCTGGGAGCCAAAAGATCCGAAAAACCCACCGAAATTCTGCCCAGAATGTGGCGACCCATTCGACGATAACGATAAAAAATAAGGACTGACCCATGTCTAAGGCCATTGAATATAAGTGCCCCAATTGTGGCGGCCCTTTGCAATTCGACTCGCATTCGCAGAAAATCGTCTGCCCTTATTGCGATGGCGAATTCGACATCGACACTGTCGAAAATTACAACAAAGAACTGGCAGATGCCAAGCCTGATGAGATGAATTGGAAGGCTTCTTCCTCCGAATATACGGAAGAAGAATTATCCAACCTCAGTCTTTATCATTGTGACTCCTGCGGGGCGGAAATCATCGCTGATGAAAACACCAGCGCCACAACGTGTCCGTTTTGCCAATCTCCAGTCATCCTTTCGGGAAGACTTTCCGGCTCTTTGAAACCAGATTATGTCATTCCTTTCCAATATGACCAGGCTTCGACTCAGGAGGCGTTGGCCAAATTCTTGAAGAAAAAACTCTTTCTTTCGAAACATTTCAAACAGGAAAACAAAATCGCCGAAGTCAAAGGCTTATATGAGCCTTTCTGGGTTTTTAACGCTGATTGCGCAGGCCGCGTCAATTTCCGTGGCGAGGTTGTAAGAAAATATCGTGAAGGCGATTATCGGGTCACCGAAACCAAATATTATCGAATCGTCCGTGAGGGCGACATCGGTTTCGACCACATTCCCGTCGATGGCTCTTCGACGATGCCAGATGATTTGATGGAATCCATCGAACCATTCGATTTTGAAGGAGCAAGACAATTTAACGCCGCCTTCTTAGCGGGCCATCTTTCCGATAAATATGATGTCGACAAAGACGCCTGCGCCCCTCGCGCCAACGACCGTGTGAAAGAAGGAACGATCGATAAATTCGCCTCTACCATCAACGGTTATGAGAACCTCCGTTATGAAACTTCCTCTTTACGGCTTTATAACACCTCTGTCTATTACGCTTTATTCCCGGTTTGGATTCTCTCAACCAAATGGAAAGAAAAACAATTCACCTTTGGAATGAATGCCCAAACGGGGAAAATGGTAGGTAATTTGCCTCTTTCGATTGGCAAATATTTGCTTTTCTTCTTCGGCTTTTATCTCCTTTCGGGTGGCCTTTTAGGCGCAATTGGGGGAGCCCTTTACGCCAATTCTCAGGAAGAATGGAGCGCCAGCGCCTTCCTTTTTGCCTTCGTGATCATCTTCCTGGGGCTGGGCTGGATTCTTCCCACCATTTTCTGTCGCCATCACCGAAAAGCCCTTAAACCCGTCCATAAACAACGTGGGGCTGCCAATTATTATCGCGACGGCTCGTTAAATATCAAAGTGAGGAAAGAAATCTTCCTTTATAAGAAAGTGAGCCGCGAGAAAATCGAAAGCAGCAAAAAATAATTCATGAGAGATGGATGAAAATCCGTCTCTTTTTCTTTAAACTATCTAACGTATGAAAAACGGAATTATCTTTGATTTGGACGGCACCTTGTGGGATTCTTCCCAACAAGTGGTGGATTCATGGAACGAAATTCTCAAAACTTATGAGAAGGGAAAATATCAGATCACATTGGAAGATATGCAAGGGGCGATGGGGCTTGCCATGACCGACATCGGAAGAAAACTTTGGCCTTCTTTGGAAGAAGAAAAAATGATCCCTTTGTTACAACGATGCATGGAATTTGAAAACCAATATCTTCTAACCCATCCGGGAACCTTATACCCCGGAGAAGAAGAGGCTTTAAGGAATCTTTCCCGACATTATTCTCTCTTTATCGTCTCTAACGCCCAAAAAGGATATATTGAGGCATATCTTTCTTCCACGGGGATGGGGCGTTATTTTCAAGACCATCTTTCTTGGGGTGACACCAAAGAAGCGAAAGAGAAAACGATGCTTTTGATGAAAGAAAAACATCATCTGTCGAAAGCTATTTATGTCGGCGATACGGCGATGGATGAAATCGCCACGAGAAAAGCCAAATTACCTTTTGTTCACGCCGCCTATGGCTTTGGGCAAGCAAAAAGCCCCGATGGGGCGATCTCTTCTTTGTCTGAATTAGAAGAAGTGGCCGCTATTTTGCTTCCTCTCTAAGCGGGTAAAAATCAAGATTCGGCATCGAGATATCACATTGATTCCAATAGACGGATGCGCTGTAATACGTGCCATCCGTTTTATTTTCCTGGAACCCTTTTTGAAACCAATAATTCCGAAAAGTGCCAGAATAGGTGGCTTCTTCATTGGAAACATAAAAATCTAAAGAACCGCTTTCGGATGAAAAATACGATTCTTCCTGAATGTTATCCATCCCGGAAAGAAAGGTCGAATACAATTTGGCCATTTGACTATAGAGACGGTTTTTCTCGGCAATTTCCTCTTCCGCCACGGCATCCCAGCTCTCATCGTCTTTCTCCGTTTCATAACGGAATCTTTCGTTGCGGGTGAGGCCATCGATCACCGCATTGTAATAATGGCAGGTGATGTTGTGTTTCAATGACACATAAGTCCAGCTTTCATGGACATAAGGGCGGCCTTCGTGCTTTCCTTCAATCCGGGCAAAAGAGTAGCGGTTGCGTTGGTCGATGTGACGGCTGATTTCCGCGTTCTCAATCGCATACCCTCCATCATCGTATTGAGAGATGGTTTCGCTTAAAACATAGCTTGAAGGAACTTCCACGAGGGGCGTGTAATTGATTTCGAGGTCGATTTTCTTTAATTCGGCGACCGCTTGCTCTCGATCGATGCGATTCGCAGAAGCAGAACATGCGCCTAGTAAACTAGCCAATAAGGACAACGAGACGAGAAAATGTTTTTTCATCGAGACTTATTTTACGCGATTTCTTCTTTCTTAGAAACTAACTTCCTTTTACGAAAGAAACAGGCGTAAAATAAATGGGTATTTATGGACAACTTGGCAAGTTTAATCGAAAAGAAACAATATGATCTCGTTCTCTCCCTGACGGAAAGGGCGAACGACGCCACCTCCCTTTTCTATCGGACGGTTGCGTTTCTAGAACTTGGGAAAGCGGAAGAGGCGATGCGCCTTTTGCTAGAAAACAGAGATTTTCTTTATCAAGATTCCCCCATCCGGACGATGAAGGTCAATTTTGAATTGCGTTTCATCCTCAAAGAATTCGATGAAGCCTACGAAGATGCGAAATATTTCTCCAATCTTCCTTATGTTTCGCAAGAAGTGGAGGAATATCTTCGCGACCTTCCTCGTCTGATCCGCGTCAATGAGAGGCAATCTAGCATCAAACCGCGTTATTCCGACGATGAAGTAAGAGAAATCCTCGAAAAGGGGAAAGACCCTTACGAAGGAATGGCGATTCTGACGAATTTTAATGACGCCGAAACCATTCATTATGCCGATTCCATCGCCATTCTTCTTGCCAAAAGCGATTCTTCTATCCTCAAGACATTCGCCTTGCTTCTTTTGGTGAAAGCCAAATACGACAAAGAAGTGTTCTTTGAGAAAAACGGGAAATCATATCATTTGATCCCCCGCCAATATCTCCCTCCCTATGGAGATAAAAATTACCATGCCTTGGTCAAAGAGATCCAAGATGAGCTGAAAGATCCTTCGATGTTTGAGATCGCTAAAAACCTGGTCAATAATTTCCTTTTCGAATATTTCCCCGATTCGGCATTTTCTCTCTACCCCAAAAACCTTCTTGCCGCCGCCTTTATCATTTTGTCTCACGACTATCTGAAAGTCCCTTTTGAAGAGAAGGGGCTCCTTAAAAAATATGGGTTGGCAGAAAAGGAAGTTCGGAGCATGATTGACAAAATCACCGAGGTTTTAAATGCCGCGGAGCGAATGAGGATATAAATTTTCGGCGGAATTTAGGTCTTTTTGACGTTTTTCGTTTGGAAAGTATCTAAAGATAGAGTATATTTAAACCCGTCGCAAAGAAATTGAGGTAACTATCAATGAAACACACAGTAGAAAAAATCAGCCCAAGCCGCGTGAAGATCGCGGTGTCCGTTGAAAAAGAGCTTTGGGATGGCGCTCAAGAAAAAGCATTTAAGAAAGTCGCCGCCAAAGTCTCGGTCCCTGGCTTCCGCCCAGGCAAAGCACCACGCAAACTCGTGGAAGAAAGAATCAACCAAGAAACCGTTTGGAATAACGCCATCGAAGAAGTTTTGACGCCCGTCTTCGCCCAAGTCATCACCGAAGAGAAGCTTGAGCCAATGTATCGTCCTCAAGTCAACGTCACTAAACTTTCCAAAGACGAATTGGAACTCGTTTATACCATCGTCTTGATCCCAGAAGTCACTTTAGGCGAATATAAAGGTCTCAAGGCCGAGAAACCAGCCCCAAGCGTCACTGACTTAGAAGTTAAGAACGCGATTGAGTCCTTATTGAAAGATAATGCCGAATTAGTGGTTACCGAACGTGCCGCGAAGATGGGTGATACGACGGTTATCGATTTCGATGGCTATCTTGAAAACGCAGAAGGAAAATTGGAAGCCTTTGAAGGCGGACAAGCCAACAATTACAGCTTAGAGTTGGGTTCCAACCAATTCATCCCCGGCTTCGAAGAACAACTCGTCGGCATGAAAGATGGCGATAAGAAAGAAATCAAAGTCACTTTCCCGGAGAACTATGTGAAAGAACTCGCCGGCAAAGAAGCGACCTTCAAAATCAACATGCATGAAGTCAAGGAAAAGAAAATCCCTGAACTTAATGATGAAGCGGTCGCTGATTTGGCCATCAAAGACGTCAATACCGTCGATGAACTCAAAGAATATGAGAAGAAGAGCATCCTTAACCGCAAACTTCAGGATGCCGAAAACGCTTATTACAATTCCCTGATCGCCATGATCGTCAAGAATTCCACCTTCGTGATCGACCCAGACATCATCCACAATGAAGCCCATCAAATGGAAGAAAACCTCAAGAAACAGGTGGAAAGCAATGGCTTAACCTTTGAACAATACCTCGAAATCACCGGTTCTAAGGAAGAAGATCTCCATCAGACCTATCACGTGAACGCAGAAAACAACATCAAAAATTTCTTGGCCGTCCACGAAATCGCCGTCAAAGAGAATCTTGCCGCCACCGACGAAGACGTCGATGCGGAAATCAAGAAGATGGCCGAACAATATAAGATGAAAGAGGAAGAAGTCCGCAATATCATCGAAAAGAACCGCGAAGATTTCCGTTCCCAACTCACTGACCGCAAAGTCCGTAACTTCATCATCGCCTCCGCTTCCGCGCCAGAAAGCAAGGCCCCAGCGAAGAAGGCCACGACAAAAGCCGAAGGCGAAAAGAAAGCCCCAGCGAAGAAACCAGCCGCCAAAAAGGCAGCCAAATAAGGCCTCAAAACCTTCAACAAGAATCAAGGTGGAATTTCGATTCCACCTTGTTTTTTTATTCTTTTTTAGCACTTATCGCTTGACAGTGCTAAAAGTCTATCTATAATGTATCTTGCTATAAAAAAGGAGGACTATAAAATGGCCGATAACAAACAACCATTGACTCTTCCCTTTCTGATCACCAAAGGTTTGGTCGTTTTCCCGAATATGACCGAAGCCATTGAGGCAGGCAGGGCCTACAGTATGCAAGCCACACGCACCGCGCGTGAAAAATCGAATTCTTTATTATTCGTCGGTGTGCAAAAAGACGAAAACAAAAATGAGATCAATGTCCCAGAAGATGTTTATGACGTCGCGACATTATGCCGCATCGTCGGCTTTTCTGACAATAACACCAGCGTTCGAATCCGAGTCATCGGTTCCAAGCGCGTATCCTTATCTAATATTAGATTAGAAGATGGGGCTTACGTTGCCGATGGAACGATTATCGAAGACGAGCTTGGCGAACAAGAGGAAGAAGTGAAACTGATCCGCGAATTGGCGGAAACTGTCACGCAAAGCCCATCTGTCGGGCGGAATATCCCAAAGGTCGCGATCAACTCTTTAGGAAAAGGCGAATCTCCCTCGGAGATTGTGGATACGTTAGGGCATTATCTCCCGTTGAGCGTGGAGATGAAAATCAGCCTACTTCGCGAAAAGAAAGTGAATGAGCGGCTGAAAACGTTGCTCAATGCCGTCAAAGCGCAACAACAAATCAACCAAATCGATGAAAAACTCGATGAAGCCGTCAGGGAAAGGGCGGAGAAATCCCAAAAAGAATATTTCTTGCGCGAAAAGATGAGAGCCATCAAAGATGAATTAGGAGAAAGCTCCGATTCTTCCGATGATGTCGACGCCATCAAACAAAAATTGGAGAAGAATCCTTATCCGGAGAATGTCAAAACCAAAGTCAAAAATGAGCTTCACCGGATGGAAATGATGCCTGAAGCATCCTTGGAAGCTTCTTTGATTCTCAACTATATTCAGACTTTGATGGCCGCCCCTTGGTATCAAAGGACGGAAGATGACGACGATTTAGAAAACGTCCAGAAAATTCTCGATGAGGACCATTATGGCTTGGAGAAAGTCAAAAAGAGAATCATCGAATATCTTGCCGTCAAACGTGCCACTGGTAACCTCAAAGCTCCAATTCTTTGCTTCTATGGCCCGCCAGGATGCGGCAAAACGTCTTTAGCCAAATCCATCGCCAGAGCTTTGGGAAGAAAATTCTACAAGTGTTCTTTAGGTGGCGTTTCCGATGAGGCGGAGATTCGTGGACACCGCCGTACCTATGTCGGTTCCATGCCAGGCCGCATCGTCCAGGGTATGACCAGAGCGGGCACCGTAAACCCAGTCTTTTTGCTGGATGAAGTGGATAAAGTCGGCGGTTCCAATTATCGCGGTGACCCATCCAGTGCTTTATTGGAAGTCCTTGACCCAGAGCAAAATATTGCCTTCAACGACAATTATTTGGAAGAACCTTACGATTTATCGAATGTTCTCTTCATTGCCACTGCCAACTATTTAGAAAATGTCCCGGCCCCATTAAGAGACCGTCTGGAATTGATCGAAGTCCCTTCTTATACGGAAATCGAGAAATTAAAGATCGCCACTGGCTTCTTGATCAAGAAGCAGATGAAGGCGAACGGCCTTAAAGAAGGGGATATCGAATTCACCGAGAGCGGACTGAAGGAGATCATTGAATGCTACACTCGCGAGGCTGGCGTCCGTGAACTCGAGCGCTTGATCGCCTCTTGCTGCCGCAAAGCGATTGTCGAGCTGATTCGCAATCCCGACCTCAAACGTCCGATCGTCGTCGATGAAAAACAAGTCAGAGCCTATCTAGGCGTGGAGATTTTCGAAGACACCAAAAAAGAAAAAGAGCCGCAAGTGGGCGTTGTGACGGGGCTTGCCTATACCGAATTCGGCGGTGATATCTTGCCAATGGAAGTCACCCATTTCCATGGCAAAGGAGGCTTGGTTTTGACTGGCAACCTTCGTGACATCATGAAGGAAAGCTGCATGATTGCCCTCGATTACGTCAGAGCCAACGCCGAGAAATACGGCATTCCGGATGAAATTTTCGAAAAGAATGACATTCACTTGCATTTCCCTGAAGGCGCCGTCCCAAAAGATGGCCCGTCGGCAGGCGTTGCCATCACTTGTGGCATTATCTCTTCTCTAAGTGGGAAGAGAATCGACAATAACGTCGCGATGACGGGAGAAGTGACCTTGCGAGGCAAAGCCTTGCCGATCGGCGGGTTGAGAGAGAAATCTCTTGCCGCCCTCCGCAGTGGCATCAAACTGATCATCGTCCCGGCGGAAAACAAAAAAGATGTCGATGAATTGCCTGAAGAAGTCAAGAAAGGATTGAAGATCGTCTTCATGAAGTCGGTCGATGATGCCCTTCCTTACGTCTTCAAAGACATCCCAGGGCCAAATCAAGCCAACGCTTAAAAAAGGAGGAATCTCGTCATGGGGTTCCTCTTTTTGTTATAATCATCCTATGGCGATGGTCAATTTCCGAAACGCAAAATACATTCTCTCCGCCCCTTCCTATGAATATCGTCCTAAAGACGGTCTCAAAGAAGTGGTTTTCGTCGGGAAATCGAATGTCGGGAAATCGACTTTGATCAATGCTTTAACGGCCCAAAAGCTTGCCTATTCGTCGAAAAACGCGGGCAAAACGCGATATCTCAATTATTTTTTGATCGACAATGCCTTTTATCTGGTGGATTCGCCTGGCTATGGGTTTACGAAGTATGGTTCGAAGGAAGATGAGAATTTTGGGGAGATGATGGAGAATTATTTCCACAATCCTTCTTTAAAAGGATGCCTTTTCTTGATCGATTCTCGGCGCGAGCCTTCTGAAGACGATCGAATGTTGTTGGATCATCTTTCCTCCCTTAACGTCCCAACCCTTATCGTTTTGACCAAAAGCGACCTCGCCAAACAATCAGAAATCGCCAAAGCGAAAAAGATTTTCGCCGGACTGGACGTAATCCTCGCCTCAAAAGAGGCGAAACCCGATTTGCTGCGACAAAGGATCGTCAATTTCATCAAGGATAAAAAGTGACCTCTTGCGCCGAGGCCACTTTTTCATTAAGATAGTCGGCTATGAAAAAACTGGATGAGAATTTCTTTGAACGGAGAAAGACCCTTGTTGGTTTCTCCTCCTCCCTCCTTGCCCATTTTAATGTCACCCCATTTCATGAGACCGATCCCGAAGTGGACGCTCTATTGAAAGGGCATAAGAAAGTCTGCGTTTTCCTTTTTGATGGGGCAGGGAAATATAACCTTAATCTTTTCCCTAAGGCGAATCGTTATCTCCTTTCCCATTCTGCCTGTGAGATCAATTCCACCAACCCTCCGACCACAGCCGCGGCAACGAATGCGTTCTTAACGGGAAAATGGCCGATGGAAACGGGGTGGATAGGCTGGTCTGTCTATATTCCTGAATTGGGCTTTCCGCTTAATATTTTCCCTGACACCAATTCCTTAAATGGCCGGAAAGTGGATTATTTCCATGATGGCAGCCATTTTATGGACCATTATTGTCCAATCAAGAAATTAGATGCTCTATTAAGAGAAAAGGGCGTGAAAGCAAAGCTGCAACATGTGGCTCCTTTAGGCGGAAAAGATTCGTTCAAGACATTTAAAGAGCAAGGAGAATTCGCCACTCGTTTCTTCCAAGAAGAAGGCGGGGAATTCCTTTACTCTTACCACGATTGCCCTGACCATCACATGCATCAATATGGAGTTGGTCATCGGAAAATCAAAAACGACTACAAGCAAATCAACAAAATGGTCGAGAAATTCGTCAAAGACAATCCCGACGTTTTGGTCATTACGATGGCCGACCATGGCTTAATCGATGTCGAATACAAAGATCTCGCAGACTATCCGGAAATAACCGATTGCCTTCGAGGACCGATGTCCATTGAGGGAAGAAACGCCAATTTCATGGTCAAAGAGGAACGGAAGGAAGATTTCGCCAAACTCTTCCCAAGCCGCTTCCCGGATTTTGTTTTGCTTACCAAAGAAGAAGTCCTTTCCCAAGGGGTTTTCGGCGTTGGCGAAGAAAACGAGCATTTCCAAGGTTTCCTTGGTGACTTTTTAGCCATTGCCGTCGGTAAGACGATTCTTCAGAATTCCTTGGATAATCCTGACAAATTCCGTCTCAAAGGCCACCATGCTGGTCAAACCTTAGAAGAAAGAATCATCAACCTTTCCGTTTTTAACCGATAAGGCTAGAAAAGAGGGGGCATTCCCTTTATAATTTTGTCGTTCGTTGAAGAAGAGGGATCCGTATCTTTTGATCTTAGAGAGCCAAGGGTTGCTGCAACTTGGCATCAGAAGACGGTGAGTCGCTTTGGAGAGCCGAAGGAATTCCGTTCACTGCGTTAAAGTGTTAAAGTGCCGCAAATATCGATTATGTTGCGGAATTAGGGTGGTACCGCGCGCCGCGTCCCTATCTCTTGGGATACGGCGCATTTTATTTTCAAAGGAGGAAACCCCGATGTTAGAGAAACATTATGATCCAAAGCAAGTTGAAGACGGAAAATATGACAAATGGGTCAAAGGGAATTATTTTCAAGCGGGCTTAGATCGATCAAAGCCGCCATTCTCTTTGGTCATCCCGCCGCCAAATGTCACGGGAAAGCTCCATCTTGGCCATGCGATGGATACGACATTGGAAGACATCATCACCCGTTATAAACGGATGAAAGGCTTTGACGTCCTATGGCTGCCTGGCATGGACCACGCTGGCATTGCCACCCAAGCCAAAGTCGAGGCAAAACTCCGCGAAGAAGGAGTCACCCGTTATGATTTAGGGCGCGAAGGATTTTTGAAAAAAGCCTGGGAATGGAAAGAGGAATACGCCCACACCATTCATGAACAATGGAAGAAAATGGGCCTTTCTATCGACTATTCTCGGGAAAGATTCACCCTTGACGAGGGGCTTTCCAAAGCCGTTAGACACGTTTTCGTGACTCTCTATAACGAAGGGTTGATCTATCAAGGCGAGAGAATTACCAATTGGGACCCGGAACTAAAAACCGCTTTGTCGAATATTGAAATCGTCCATAAGGATGACGAAGGTGAATTCTTCTATTTCCGATACGATGTGGTGGGGACGGATCGAAGCATTGTCGTTGCGACCACTCGCCCAGAGACGATGTTTGGAGACACTGCCGTTTTCGTCAATCCGAAAGATCCGCGTTATCAAGACCTTATCGGCAAAAAAGTCATCAACCCTGCCAATGGGGAGGAACTTCCTTTGATGGCGGATTCCTACGTTGACGTCTCTTTCGGCACGGGGGCGATGAAATGCACGCCAGCCCATGACCCTAACGACTTCAATTTAGCCAAAAAATATCATTTCCCTCTCATCAAAGTCCTCGATGAGACAGCCCATATGAATGAGAAATGCGGCATCTATCAAGGGATGGACCGTTATGAATGTCGAAAAGCCTTGGTCGAGAAGATCAAAGAAGAGGGACATTTGGTGAAAATCGAGAAAATCGTTCACTCCGTCGGCCACTCCGAGCGCAGCGATGCCGTCGTTGAGCCGATGCTTTCCAAACAGTGGTTCGTGAAGATGAAGCCTTTGGCCGATAAAGTTTTGGAAAGGCAAAAGACTTCTGGCAAGGTGGAATTCGTGCCAAAACGATTTGAGAAAGTTCTCCTCCGTTGGATGAGCAATATCGAAGATTGGTGCATTTCCCGTCAACTTTGGTGGGGTCACCGAATCCCTGCTTATTATCATAAAGAAACAGGGGAAGTGCTTGTTAGCGAAGAAGCGCCAGACATGAATCTTTATGTGCAAGACGAAGATGTCTTGGATACCTGGTTTTCTAGCGCCCTTTGGCCTTTTGCAACCATGGGTTGGCCAGATACAGAAAACCCTGATTTCCAGCGTTACTTCCCAACCTCTTGCCTGGTCACCGGATATGACATCATTTTCTTCTGGGTGTCGCGAATGATTTTCCAATCCCTCCATTTCACCGACGAGGTCCCTTTCAAACAAGTGGTCATCCATGGCTTGGTGAGAGACTCTTTGGGAAGAAAAATGTCAAAATCCCTAGGAAACGGCATCGATCCGATGGATGTCATCGACCGTTATGGGGTGGATGCCTTACGTTATTTCATCACCACCAACAGCACCCCAGGCATGGATATGCGTTACATCGAGGAGAAAGTCGCTTCCTCGGAGGCTTATTTGAACAAAATCTGGAACGCTTGCCGTTATGTCGAAGGAGTGCTCGGTGAAAATTACACGCCTCGGGCGATCGAGAAAAAGAAACTCGGCACCCTCGATGCCGATATCATGAACCGTTTGGAAAAAACGATCAAAAAGGTCGGAAGCAAGATGGATTCTTACGAATTCGGTCAGGCTTCCAGTGTTCTTTATGATTTCGTTTATGACGATTTCTGCTCGAATTATCTCGAATTCTCGAAGATTTCCTTAAGTCACGGAGGAGAAGAGGCGGAAGTCACCAAAGACGTTCTTTATAAGGTCATGAAAGACATCATCTTGATGATTTATCCTTATACTCCATTCGTGACCGAGGAGATGTATCTTTCCTTGCCAGGGCATCGAGATTCGATCATGTGCGAGCCTTATCCAACCTATGAGAAGCAATTCTTGAATAAGAAAGCCTCTGACCAGGTTCAAATCCTCCAATCCATGATTCGGGACATCCGGAATTACAAATCCTCCAACAACATCGCACCAAATGCGAAAGTTCGTCTTGTCGTCTCGCCAAAAGAGCCATTCCCAGGCTCAGGCGAATACCTTTCGAGATTTGCCTTCGCTAATTCTTATGCCGTCAAAAAGGAGATTTTAGGCGGCAACCCATTCATCTACCCAGGCTGTGAGATGGTCGTCGAAGAAGATGTCGATCCAACCGTGTTGTTAGGCCGATTGGAGAAACAAAGGGAAGTGCTCGAATCAGAAATCGCCCGTTCGACGAAAATCCTTTCTAACCCCTCTTTTGTTGCCAAGGCCCCGAAAGAAAAAGTTGAACTGGAACGCGAAAAATTGAAAAACAACAACGATTTATTAAAAAATTTACTCGATAAAATCGAGCAAATCAAAAAATAAGTGGAAAATTTTCGACCATTTTTGCCAAATACCCCCTTTATATAAGTGAAAGGGGGTTTTGTTATGAACAGCCGAATTCTTAACTCACAGGAGATGGAACAAACCATCCCCGGAGAAGCCATCAGTCTAACCGCGGTGATGGCGATTCTAGCCATTGCCATCGTCGCAGTGGTGGTCTATCGGATCTTCCGAACGTCGCAGGGGAGCGCCAAAATGCCTGGAGGATGGCAATTTACCTGGAAATGAAACTCAAAGAATTGTCCAAAGATTCTCTTCCTCGGGAGAAGGCACTCAAAAAGGGGATCACGTCCCTAAGCGACCAAGAGCTTCTGGCCATCATCCTAGGCAGCGGGACGAAAGGGAAAAACGTTTTGGAACTGGCTTCGGAGATCGTTTCGATCTATCGAGATTTTCCGACCCTTGCGACAACTCAAATTGACTCATTTTATTCCATCCGAGGAATCTCTCAAGCAAAAGCGATTTCCCTTGCCGCAACCTTTGAAATCGCTAGGAGAAGTAATCAACAAGCGCCTTATCTGTCGACGGTTTCTCCTAGCGAGCTTTATGACCATTATCAATTGTCATTAGGCCAGAAAAAGAACGAATCTCTTCTTTTGCTTTGCTATGACAAAAGAAAGCGAATCCGCAAGGAAAAATATCTTTTTGAAGGGGATGAGAATGAGCTTTCCGCCTCAATCAAGATGATTCTTTCGGAGCTCAATGACCCAAGTTGTTCTTCTTTTATCATCATGCATAATCACCCATCAGGAATCGTCTTGCCAAGCAAAGGTGAGATTGAATTCACTGCGAACCTCAAGGCGCGGTCTCTCGCCCTGGGCGTTGAACTTTTGGATCATATGATTCTTTCGGCTTCATCGTATTTTTCTTTCAAAGAAAATGGTTTGTTGGTTTAACGTTCCCCTTCAAAAAAGGAGATGAAGAGCGTCGTTTTGCCTAAGATCAGCAAAAATGTCTTCATAGAAGACGTTTTATCGTTGTCTTTTGGATTTTTAATGGTATAGTTATTAACGTTGTGACGCTCCTTAGCGCCTCAACCGCATTGAAACGGCACCTAACTTGATTCTCGAAATCAGGCCATTAAAGCGAGTATTAGACAAAAGGAGGAAAAAGCATGTACGCAATCGTAGAGACTGGTGGCAAGCAAGTCAAGGTTTCTGTCGGCGATAGAATCTTCGTCGAGAAACTCAATGTTGAAGCCGGCCAAGAAGTCAAACTCGACAAAGTCCTTTTCGTCGGTGGCGAGAAAGCGATCGTCGGCAAACCATATGTCAAAGGTGCCGTCGTCGTTGCCAAAGTCGAAAAACAAGGCTTAGCTGA
>Ga0256404_1002162_pt1 | contig 44437 bp, 52 predicted proteins | sample RumenRJG_01DNA_FD_185990 | JGI IMG/M metagenome (GOLD analysis project Ga0256404, IMG submission 185990) | Bovine rumen microbial communities from Lethbridge, Alberta, Canada - RJG_01 | ecosystem: Host-associated > Mammals > Digestive system > Stomach > Rumen | place: Canada: Alberta | collected... | reverse complement strand
ATTTTTCGTCCCATATTCTTTCGATTTTAACATAAATAGTTTAATTATTGTAAAATATGTCCCTGGTGTAAACTTTATTTTTCACATCATCAAGTTCAGAATCGTATCTGTTCGTGATAATGATGTCACACTCTTCCTGGTCAACGTCAAGCATCGTAACATCGTGGTTCGTAGAAAGCATTACGCCGACTCCAAGGCCGACGTAACCGATTCCGACGACAGTGATTTTTTGTCTCATCATATATTTCTCTCCTTATGCGTAGAAACCGTTTTTCCCGGTCTTTTTCGTTGTAGATGGGTTCTTACTCGTAGATTCGCCGAAAGCCTCTCTGAGGGCCTGTTTTGTGGCTCTACGGACAAATTCATAGAGTGGTTCCAATTCAATACGCTTGTTGTTCATATCACGGAAGTAGTCCTGGATTGCCTTAAGGTCTCCATCGGGAAGCGAGTCGTGTATGTCGTACTTCTTCTTCCTCTCGTAACTGTCAAAGGCAGCGTTCAATCTGTTCATCCTCTTCTCCCTTGACGGTTCCTGCGGGTGGGTGCGGAAGTAATAGTCCCTCTCGGCCTTCTTCTGCTGCCTTGCCACATCGGTTCCCCTCTTCCAGTCCATATAGGAAATTACCTTGTCCTGGTTTTCCTCGTTCCACTCCTTCGCTTCAAGGTATGCCGGGCTTTCCTCGTTGATATAGTAGTTGTTCCCCTTGTCAATGTTGAACCTGCCGTCCCATACATAACAGGTAACGACGACAATCTGGTGTATCCTCTTCTTGTTGTATGACGGGCTTATTCCACAGACGGCGACCACACAGTTCTCACGGTCAATGATTTTGAAATAGTCCTCAGGTCCGAGCTTCTTGTCCTCGTAATCCTTGATGACTTGCTTGACCACCCGTCTGGCGTTGTCAATAATCATGCTCTGGCTGATATCCCTCTCGTCCTCCCTGTCAATAGCGTGGTCGGAGAAGTTGATGGACACGAAATACGGGAGACGACAGAGAGGTTCCGCTTCGTACCATTGTCCTTCGCAGAGCCTTTCCACCGCCTCACGTATCATTGCCCGCAGGTCGTCGTTTGTGAGTGTAATCGTCGCCATATATAGATAAATAGGAAACAAAAAGAAAAACCCTGGAACTTTACGCTCCAGGGTTATCATGTAAAACCATTTTACAAAAACAACATACTGTATTTTTCAACAATATCCTTCGCAGTAATCTGTAGAGGATTTTCAATGATAAGGCTTTTATCAATGGTATCTGTTCCTTCGTTATGATTGTATGAGGCTTGTATTAGTAATGGTCTAGGTCCGTCATATTTGTTAGAACCTTCCGGTGGATTAGGAAAATAATTGACTGCCTTTATTGTTGCAAATAATTCATTCTTTTCGTAAAATGATTTATCGTTAAGTGGAATAAGGCTACTCAAAATTTCCTGTGGGGTTTCTTCGCCTGTAACATCCATTTCAAGGTACATATTTGCAACCCCAGAGTTTTTAATCAATTCGCCTGACACAAGAGAGTTTCTCTTTTCTTCCTCCATCGTTGCGCCGGTGAAAAACTCTACCTTTTGTTCGGTTGTTAAATCAAGAGGATAAGACCTTTTACCGTTTGGCTTATTCGTTAGGTCAAGTCTATAGCCTAAAAGATACTTATCTCCTTTCCTTCTGTCTCTTTTAGGGTTGACAAGGCTTTTATATATCTTATCATAGTCGTTTTTTAAGATGTTAATAGCTATGGCGGTCAACATATTTTCTGTATTCTCTCCCCATAGATTCATCCTCTCAAAGCAAACCTTGTTCTCCGTGAAATTGAAATTTTTCTTTTTTAAGGATATTTTAATTTCAATCACTTCTTTTTTATCAACAAGAAATGAAAAATATACATCTGTTTTAGGCTCACCTCCACGGCCGCGAGACTTCGGTTTCCCGTATGGTTTTAGTAGATGATATGAGTGCCCAGCGTAAAAGAAATCCGGATTTTTTTCAAAAACTTTGATTAGATTTTCTTCATTATGGTCCATTCACTTTTTGTTTTTAATAGTTAAAAATAAAAATCTCTTTACCTTTCATGTCGGCATCTTTACTTACATTACGCATGCCATACATAAGTTCAAATCCCCTAATATTGAAGTCTTTATAGAGTTCCCTGATGTAATCACAGTCATCATAAGTCATCAGCCATCTATGTTTGCAGTCCTTTAGTTCTCGTGCTAATCTTTCGTGGTCAAATCCCTTGTGCAGTTCCCCGTTCTTTCCATATAATGCAGAATCTGTTGCACTATAATATGGGGGGTCTAAAAAGGTGAATACTGAACTATCACCTCCAGCTAAAACAGAGGCGAAGTCTTCATTTGTAATGGTCAGGTCTTTTCCTTGCAATATTTCACACATTGTTGCAAGCCTTTCAATACTACTATCAGTAAATCTGGTCTCAAATGCGGCTTTGGAGAAACCACCGGATAGACTTGTGCCGGAGAAAGTTATTCTGTTAAGTACAAAGAATGCCACAGCCTTGTCAATGGGAGACATAGACGCAATATTATCAACCAAATAGCGGTGAAGTTCTTTTCCGTTATCGCCCCATTTCTCTTTAACCACCTTTATTCTCTTTACAAGTTCTTTTGGGTTTTTTTGTGTCATATCCCAGAAACAGAACAAATCATAATATAGGTCGTTCCCCCAATATTTTCTTCCAGGATAGTCTTCCATTATTTTCAATAAAACGCTTCCTCCGCCCAAAAAAGGTTCTCTATATTCATTAAAATCTTTCGGTGCTATCTCACTTATTATTTTAACCAACCTGTTTTTACCGCCAGGATAACGTAATGGTGATTTAAACATAATTACTCTGCTTATCAGTTATAAAAAAGGCAGAAACAATCTCGCAGCTAAAGTGAAGGGCGCCACAAGATTGCTCCTGCCGTATTATATCTCTTAGCCTCATATAGCCCTTCACGATATATGATGACTTGTATTTTCTATCTTATAAAGAGTACAAAAAATATTTTTAATAAGCAAATACAACCACACTATACACAAAAACCGTGTTAAACTTTACTTTAAAGAACTTAATTTCTCAGCTTCTTGTATTGTAAGGTTGTCCAAGCCGACAAACGACAAAGGCAAATACGGAGAATTCAACTATTAGTAATTGTGTTCAATTATCTCCACATTGTCCATCGCCGATTCAAGATGTAACTTCGCTTTGTTTTTCTTTACGACAAAGTACGTCACGTCAAAATCGGTAATGAATTCACCGTATTCTTCACCAAATACGTATTTCCCTTCGGCATTACGGGAATAGGAGCCTCTAACCCAAAGCGCCATTATAGCCGCATCCTCACCAAATATGTCACGGATAGTGTCAACGGTCATGGACTTGCCTCTTTCCGGCATCTCAAAGTAGTGCGGGGCGTTTGTCCAATACGAATCATAGCTATTGACCTGGAACCACTCCTTGTCATCTTCCAGAAAGAAATAGAGCTTTCCACTTTCTGGGTCATGAGTATAATCCTTAACGGCAACCTCGTAGAGTTTACCGTTTCCAAGGTGCTCAACGATATCATTCTTTACCTCACTGAATAAAGTTTCGTCTTTCTTTGCCATATCTGATTTCTTTTAAGCGTTACCATAAGTTATAGTACAAAAATCGTGCCAAACTAACAAAAAATCCCAGGAACCTTTACGGAACCTGGGATTATTCGTTATTATAAAGCGAGGATTACCTTCGTTTCCGGGTCAAGGTCAAAAAGGTCCTTGATGATATCAGCTATGATGTTTATCTTTTCCAGTGACGGAGCTTTCGTCAGTGTGATTGAAATTCTTGAGTCCGTATTGTCGTAGAATGTGCGGTACTTACCGTTTACAGCGTGTGTGACGCCTCCAAGGTAGATGTTTCCATATTCAATCCTCTTTTCTCCATTGTTGATATTGCCTATAAAATCTTCAAACGCATTAAGTTTCTTTTGAAATTTGGCGAACTTTTTTTCAACTTCATCGTCAATCGTTTCCCCGACTTTCAACTTGTGCGCAACGTATGATGTATACTTGTCATAGACCGTATCACCTGTCTGGCATAATATTTTCGCTGATGTCGGTATGAATTTTTCAAGTTCGTTGTCTTTCTTGGCCCAATATTCTTCGCTGGATATTGGCAGCAGCCTTTTTTTGAACCTGAACGTGATGTTGTTCCCGTTCTGTCCCACCGTGATTTCCTGCTGGTCGTCCTTGTACTTTTCCATTACCGGTTCGCTCAACTTGGCCATGGCATCAAGGACTTCCGGCTTAGTGTTTACCATCGTCTTGAAGGAAACCACTGCACCCCATATTTTGTTGTCTCTGTCGGTCTGAGCTCCTTTTTGTACACGTTCTAGGGCACACTCTTCCGGGCTCAAAGAACTGTTATTTTCAGAAACGATGTAGTTGAAGACTTGTTTGGCGAACATCTCTCTGTCAAACGTTATTCCATTGATACCCCTAATATCAATATTCTCGTAACCGGTCGGTATTTCGTAAACGTCGCAGCTTCCGTATTTCTTTACCGCAAGCATAATCTTAAGGTATGCGGAATAGGTGCGGCACTTCTCAATATACGGTGTCACGCCCCCCGTAAGTGCCGATACGGAGCAAGCGTTAGGTGATGCCGCGTCAATTGATGTGCCTAGATACAGAATCGGTTCTCCCTTTTCGCTATGGGCTGGAATTGTAACAGCATAAAAATAAGGATTTGTTTTTGTGGTTTTCTTCATGAAAAAGAGCCTTGGAAGGGTAGCCTCTGTATCGGTGTTGTTTATGTGAAACGTACCGATAAGGTTTGCTCTTTCAGAAAATAGAAGGGGATTTTCGTGTACATTAAAGTTTCTTGTGTCGTAATACCGCTCGGTTTCCTTTACGAGCTGTTTGACATCTGGATAGTACATGTCAAACGTACGGGAGAGCCCCGCATAGTCTTGTTTTTGCATAATTGCTTGATATTTTGTTTGTTATGTGTTAGGTGCCCGTCTTCATATTGCTTATAGGATATCCAGTGCAGGCGGTGTGGATACCTGTCGTTTTATATAAATATAGTGATTATCAGGAAAATAGTCAAATAGAAACCCCGACCTTGTTATTGGCCGGGTTGAATAATGTTAGATTTTTTCAAGTGCTTCAAGGATTACGTGCTTTGCTGTCTGGAAATCAAGTCTTCTTCGATACATTCCATCTTTTCTTAGCCCCTTGAAAGATGTTAGAAATACATCGCTTGTCTTTTTACGATATTCATTCAGGATTTCGTTGCACTTTTTAAGTAATGTATCCATATCTTCCAGTGAACACGATAGGCTAACCCTTGTTAATGCCCTGGACGACACCTTGATTTTTGATTTGTCAATGGTTTCTCCATACACGAACTCAATGGACGGACCAGATGTCGAATCAACACACTTGATACCAATTTCGCCGTTCGGGTCGTTGAAGGTAACCTTTACTTTACTTGTTCCGTCTTGATTGGGCAGGTAAGCCGACAATTCATTATACGTACCGAGGCGCTTCTCCATCTTATAGATTTCAAAATCATTGGAAGTCTCTTTATTGAAGAGAGCGAGGCAAACCGGACAATCTGTGTCGTCAAACATTTTACAAGTTAACGAAATCACGGTGCATAACCTTTCGTGGAACAGGTCTGCCGTAATGAAACTTTCCGGGATGATAGCTGCAACGTACTCGCAATTTTCAAGCATTATCTCAAGGGTTTTCTTGTAGGTGTCATCATATTCTCCGCCCTGATACTTCAACCCTCGTCTTGTCGCAGAATTTTTGGCCAGGTAAGGAGGATTTGTTATAGCCACCTTGAACCCGGTCGGAAAGTTCTCTATCGTATCTCTCTGTATTACTGGAAATTGCGGGCATACGTTTTCTTTAGGTGGCTCGTAATCATAACAAATCCACTTATTACCCGTACCGAGCATTTTAACTATGTTATTAGCCCCAGCGTACGGCTCAAGAAGTATTTCGTTTTCTATGTTCGGTATCGCATTGAACCATTTAACAAATGGCTCAAGTACGAATGGGTTTGTCATTGTAAAATATTGCCCAAGGTTGCGTTTGTTCTCCATCTATATCGTTTTTATCTTTTTTATTCAAGATTGGACATGACTTTCAGAAAATCATCTGTGTTACCGGCAATAATTCTTCCGTTGCCATATTCCTCGTTAAGATAGTCTATTCTTGTTCCTTGATAGCCCTTACCCATCTTAGTGTAGCGAGATGTATAATACCCCCCATCAAGTACGCAGAAAATCAAGCTTGAGTCGTCTTCAATGGTTTTACCACTTTTTGCATAATCCTGGACGTCGTTATACTGATTGTCTTGTGCTCCACCATTTTCTTCAGTGAACTTTTGAAAACCATAGATAGTACGTCCCTTGTGCCTAGCTATAAAATCTACGGACTTATGCATTTTACGGTCCTTATCTTTTAGGTCCTTTCCCTTGAAGATTTTTCCATCAATGATATAACAAGCATCATCTCCGCTGGCAGGCAACTTTTCTATATATTCAAGTATTCCTGATGCCTTGATGTATTCGCGCTGCTTTATTTCATAGAAATTCTGCTTGATTGGGTCCTTATAGTACTGTTCTATGTAAGGTGCGTTCCCGTCCTTAATACCAACAAGCACGTCATTCAAGTACTCTTTCTCGGTGCTGAATATGGTTATCCCATACATTTTTCTGTAGTTCCTTTCAACCTTTTTCTTAAAATCGGTGATGTCTACCTTTTTAGGTTTCAATACAGTATAATCTCCAAGAAGATATAAGGCTAATCCTTTCAACTCGTCTACGCTCTTTTTTCTAGCTTTGATTTCTTCGTCTTTACTCCAATCGTTAAACATTATTATTCATTATAAAAGGTGGAAGTATTCAGGCTGCTATAGTGGACAGTGCAGCGAGAATAATCCCACCCGTTAAACTTCTATTATCACACGCTGTCCACTTCGTATGACTTGTATTTCTACCTATAAATATACAGAAAATATTTTTAGGAAACAAATACAACTATACCTTATGCAAATATCGTGCCAAACTATTAAAAATAAGTTGTTCTATGAATTAAATTATGAATCCACGGATTAAAGTCTAACTGTAAAACCAGTGAAACCTCAACAAGCCTTTTACTGATAGAAACGTCCAAACCGACATATTCATAATTGTAGTTAAGCATGACTCCCCATCCGCCAATATAGCCTTTAGTCGTGTCTGGGTATCTATTATAAAACTCCTGCCTTCTTTGGAAATCATAATCAGACCAACCAATATTATTCCCACTGCCATCACGAAGCCAATGCATTACGTCCGTATAAATTGGAGCAACGCTAATGCTATGTGTTCTACCACTGTTATCTGTGATATAAAGTCTTCCCAATTCTAGACCATACCTCATATAATGTCCTTCAATATTTTTGGAGTAGCCAAGGACATGTTCGTTTGTGAAATCAAGATTATCGCCGAAGGCAACTATCAAACCACATATTTTACCGCCAAGGACAAGATAATCTTTACTAATGGATGCTCCGCCATATTCTGGGTCCTCTCCATTTATAAAAGTCCTTCCTACTGTAAAAGCGGTTTCAACCGGCCAAGAAAATCTAACTCCGGGTTCTGTTCTACCGTCTTTGGAGAATGGACTTGTTGATACGCCATAACCGGAATAATAATGAGGAACGTAACGATGATGATATCTTTGGGCAAAACCAGTTAGTGTCATAAAGATTAGAACAGTACTGACTAAAATTTTTTTCATAACTAAATTTTTAACATTACACCTTACTATATACAAATACCGTGCCAAACTTTAAAATCGTGTGAAATATTATAAAAAATTCAGCACGGTATTCATAGTACTTATACTACAAAAACCGTGCCAAACTAACAAAAAATCCAATGAACCTTTACGGAACCTTGGATTTTTCATTGGGTTGCCTGCTTTTATATTGCTTATAGGATATCCAGTGCGGGCGGTGTGGATACCTGTCGTTTTATATAAATATAGTGATTATCAGTAAAATAGTCAAATAGAAAACCCGACCTTGTACGGGTCGGGTTGAATTCTATTGAAAAAATGATTCGTCAAACAAAAGTAGCTGAACACACGGGTCCGCTTTGAACCACATCGGGTACTTCGTGTCGCATTCGGTCCTCGGTTCCTTGAAAGAAACGATTCCGGTTCTCTGCTTTCCGATGGGTGGCCACTTGTTGTAATCAAATTTAAGCGAATCGTGCCACTGAATCCTGTTTTTTATGATGTTCCTGACCTTGTAATCCAGCTCCGGTGTTGTCTTGACCTTGGGGTATCTAGAAACCGTAAGTGCATAGAGCCTTTCCCTACATTCCTCAACGTTGTCGGCCATGAGTTCCACCCCGTATATGGACTTGAGCGCCTCTATTGCATCATCCACGTTCTTGCTGTTGTCAAGCTTCCGGTCAAGGATTTCAACAAGGAAGTTACCGTTACCGGCGGAGTAGTCAATGAACGTCTTCTTCATGTCCTTGAACGCCTCCTGGGGGTACTGGTCAAACATGGAGTTGACGACGCCTATCGGAGTGAAATCCTCCTGGGTGTCGTCGTGTCTCTCCACTCTCTTTTTTGTCTTATCCTTCTCTAACATCTTGAATTACAGGTTGTTGATAAAGTTATTGATGATTTCTTCTTCCTTTTTAGGGTCAGAATCAACAGAACCTGGGCCGCACATGTAGCGTTTGAACCATGGGCTGTTGCGCTCGTACTTCTTGATGGTACGGTCAATCAGAGCGATTTCCTCATCGGTGAAGCCGAACATTTGGTTGATTTCCTCGTCGGTGTACTTGCGGTCAACGAGCCACGGAAGAAACGGTAGACTATTGTTGTGCTGGTCAATTGTAAAAATGATTAGGATGAAAAGAAGTATCTTTAGGTTGTGGACATTATATTTCCAATTCTCAAGTTCTTCTTTTGTTCCATAAACATTATGTTTACTAAGTTTATTGGTTAGTTTTCCTTGTGTATCAAGTGAATGCGGTATTTTTGTTGTAATTTCTTCATCATCACAACAAGCTCTTCTAAAAAAATGTTTAAAAGTACCGTTCATAAAATATGAATCAAGAGCAATTACATTAACCCTTTCCCCGACCAGACAGCCACCCGGGGCGAAGTCTGCATATTTGGCATAATATATATTTTCAATGTTAACACCATTCTCGTCGGTAATATGATTGTTCATTGAATCCCCGAATAGCATAACTTTGTCTAAAATGGACCAGATGGACGGATACTCCCCAATCAGATTGCAGTCATACAACGACTTAACTTTTCTCCTTTCCCCGCAGCAAGTAAAATCAATCATGTCATAGGTTTTTGACATGTCAATAACAGTTGTCGCAAACGGGATGTAGTTTTTTGTATTAAATGAGTAGTTTAAATTGTCAATCGTAACCGACTCAACATGCCCAGAAATGGCTTTTTTTAACTCGTCATACTTTTTAATTTCCACACTGCAAGTTTTTCCGAGCTCGTTCCTTTTACCATATTTTCTCAGGTTAATTAGCCAAGTTGCAGGTTCAATGATAACCATTCTACCCTTTCCGGGGGTGAGAAGGTCAAGCCCCTTCTCAAGGAAGTCAAGGTGAAGGCTTCCATTATAAGGGGGATTCTGAATAATATAATCAAATTTCATCTTATCAAAATTGTTTAACCAGTTTATGTAAGTCTCATTATTTGTATCAGAATAAATATGAATGTTTTTTTCATCTATACCGGTAACCCTTTTCAGATATTCCGCAGCCCTTTCGTCAATGCAAAAAGCAGTAAAGTTTGAAATAACCTCTTCATAACTCATACCTGTTTTCTCCATAAATTTCTCCAAAGCACACAGAGTAAAAATCGGGTCTTTAGTATAAATATCAGCTATTTTGCCGCCGAAATCAATGTGTTTGCAAATATTACGGGCAATTCGTGCGGTCATTCCAATCTCACTTGCCTCGTCTCTTCCTGGTGCTATCCATGTTTCTCTGAAATGTTCGAACTCGTTGATGTAATCCGTTATCGTTATTTGACCGGATTTCATTCGAACAAAAGCATCATCAAGGGCTTTCTCGTCCCTATGTATCCTTAATAGATTTTTTTCAAAAGCCTCTTTTACAAAGAAACCATTATCCCATGCATATTTTAGCATTTCTGGGCTATTTTTAGTTACTTGGCAAAAAAGGCCCTCCTGGATATTGTTGAAAACGTCGTCTATAGTCTCTTCTTTTGCCGGTGAGATAAATATATATTCCGGAAAACGCTTAAACATGGCGATACAATTCATCTTCAATTTTCTTCGGGCGTCTTTGTCCGACTTCACGCCTGAAGATTCACCGCTTTCAAAAGAACCGCTGGCCCCAGTTTTTTCTACCCTATAATTCTTTCCACCAGAAACACCATGGTCTGTTAATTGGTCTGGTTTGTTTGACGGGGTTTTGGGCGCTTCGTTTTCTTCAAAAGTAGGTATCTCATCCCAATTGGCTGTATCCCATTTGCTGGACAGAGTTTCCATTGAGGCAAAACAATCATAACCTCTAAAGTGGAAGCTATGTGCCGCCAAAATATCCTGAATTAGGTTATCGCCATGATTAAGAAGAGTTCCGCTTTTGTCATACCTTTCAATTGGCATACAATCAAGAAGCTTTCTCAGCGTATCGTGTATGTTTTCTCCTTCCGCTGTTTGCTGTTTGGCATATTCATAGTAAACAGCCAACGCCCTTTGCGGATTATAATCGAAAACATAACATCTTTTCTTTCCGGCGGCGATGTCTGGTGTTTGTGCTCTATACATACCCTGAACATACCTTGTAAGTGAAATGGTGTCGCTTAAGTTAATGACACCAAGCCATTTAGGTATGCTAACCCCTTCGTTGAAGCGATTGCACGATATCGTTATGGTTTTTATTCTGCCGTTGGTTTGTTCAGCAGTTTCAATTGCCTGATTAATCTCTTCCGCTTCTTTTATGCCATTTTTACCACAAGCATTAATTACTTTATATAATCCGCCAGAACTCTGGTTAATAAGGCGCTCAAGGGCGTTCCCACTTTCAACCCTATCCACAAGAAGAAATACATGCCTGACTTCTGGATATTTGAAGAATGGAGATACCTCGCAATTTTTGTGCGGTCCGCCAATTCCAAGCATGTTCATAATGAAGGGTTCAACAGACGCCATGTGAATGAACTCTCCGTTTTTCTTATTAGTGGCAAGATACTTTTCGAATTTGAAATACTCATCAGTTCTGTACTCCTTCTTGGACACGTCAAGAAGGGTTTCGTTCGGTTCATATGTAACGAGATTTATCTCGGGCATAGTCTTTACTGCATCCGGGTCAAGTCTCTCCTCTATATAACCATAGTAGAAGGTATTATCCGAGTTAAACCGTTCGTCGGTGCTGAATTTGTATGCGGTCCCAGTAACGTAAATCTGTTCCGGAATATTGAGTGAGTCAATCGTATCCTTGAAAAGCTGTGTCTGCGCACCAAAATGGGCTTCATCTATTACAATAACATCAAACCCAGCCTTTTTCAAAGCAGAGAGATTTTTACGAAGAAACGTGTTGATTTCGGTAGCAATTTCAACTTGCTCGTCCTCATGCAGAAGTTTATTATTTCCTCTGTGATATTTGTATTCCGCCAATTGAGCAGAACACGCAACTATTGAATTTTCCTTTGTAAACTCAATAGTCCTGGTGTCCTTATAGTTGATAAATTCCCAATCATCAACAAAATCCACATGGCTATTTACGTCTTTCTCCATTGATGAGAACACAAAACCCCTATAGGATACGAGTAATACCCTATGTTTTCCAGCTTCTTTAAAATAGTTAAGAAGTGTAAAATTTTTGCCGAATCTTGGTTTGGCGTCAATGAGGAACAGCCGGTAGCCAAGAGAGCGCATGGCTTTTAGCATTTTATCAACACAAGCTCTCTGGGCGCTACGCATTTTAAAATCATCTTTTGCACCACGTTTACCGGTTTCAACCATAAGATTTGCTTCCGTAATTTCTACATAAGCCCTTTCACGGGTTTCCTCTACGGTTTCGCCTTCTTTGTATTTTGGATAAAACCACTCACCTCTGATTTCCGCTAACACATCCTCAGAAGTAGGCTCGACATCTTTGCATCTAGTCCAGCCATACTCTTTCACTAATACAGCATGAAGGTCGAAGTCTCTATGGGTAGATTTCCATTTAGACTGTCGCCCGTTTTTAGAAAAAAGTAGAATGGCACTTGAACTTTGTCCTGCGGTGGTGTTGATTTGTTCACCGACACGTTGTTTTATCGCTCTCTTTGTGTCTCCAACTTTAATTTTTAGATTTTTATGCCAGTTATTGTCACATTCTATATCCTTTCTGGCATACTTTGCTTTGTCCAAGCAATCAAAAGTTGTGTAAGCGTAAATTTTACGACCCATAAATTTTCTAATTTTAAGTTTTCTGTATTACTATATACAAATACCGTGCCAAACTTTTCTTATTTTCCCTTAAGTTCTTCAATCAACGCATCAGCCAATCTAACTGCCTGTCTTGCAACTACTTCCGGCGCGGCTTCAAGTACCATTCCGAGCTTTCCGCTTTCCAGTACTCCCTGCATCGCGCTAATCGCCGCATCAACCCTTACCTGTTCCCAATCAATCATACCTTAATACAAATCCTCCGAGTACATCATATTATATTTCCCGCACATTCTTCCGGTCCTGTGCTGTGGCTCGCCTTCCATGAGCTCCCTATCGCTAATCGCGTCTTCCTCAATTCTTTCCTCACTTCTAAACGCCCGCTTCTCGTCAACCTGCCCGGCCTCGTAAGCGATTTTCATTCCCTGCCACCTGTCAACGAACCTTCCCTCACTGGTAAGAAAACCGTCAACATGGTCGTAATATTCCAGGGTGTCCTCGTACTTCGTTATCATCGGGGTCTCCCCCTTTCTTTCAGGCAGTTTCTTAGCGTTCCATACCGGGTTCGTAGACCTGACGTTGATGCAGTTTCCGTGCCGCCATTGGCCGATTACGACCCCGGTATCAATGTTCTGCGCAATCATACCTCTGGGTGCCTCGGTGTTGTCTTTATACCAGATAGCCGCACACAAAATATACTCTTTCTTCACCTCTTCAAGCGTATCCGGGTCAATCTCAATCATTTCCGGCTCAGTAGACATCCACCAGTCAGCGAACTTTTGTCTTATGAGGTAGTGCTTGAGGTGCTCCTTGTCAAACTGGTCCGCCTCCTCCTTGTTTTTGAACATACATGGAACAACATCGTAGCAGCTGAAATAAACCCCGCGATATGCCTTTTTAACATAGCCAGGTACCTCACTCTCCTTGTCCGTGCCGTATTTTTCCTTCCAACCAACGGGAAGCGCGATATATTCTCTTTGCCTGAACATAATTCTATTTTGTTACTGAATCAGTATATTACAAAACCCGTGCCAAACTCATCTGTCGTGCAAGGTATCAAACAATTTTTGCACTTTTTTAATGGTTTCTTCACGTATATCCCCGGTCTCAATGACTTTACAAACGTATTTCAATAAGTCAAAACACTGTATTTTAATGATTTGGGCTTTTGTCGCAGCATTAAATTCACTCATATTCCTCAAGTATTTTATTTTCAAAATCAACGAAGTCAAAATCCGGGTTAAGTTCCTTCATTTTCAATTGGTATGCCCTGATTATATGCCGGTCCTGTTCCATTGTCTCGGCGAAGAATTTCATTGTCTTGTCCTGGTTATCGCACAGTGCTGACAACGCTTTCTTTTCTTTCTCACCGGACTCATATTTTTCCAAAAGCTCAGCATACGGTATCTTATGGTCCTCTTCTGTAAGCAGCCTCCTTTCTTTTTCTTTCCGGCAGTTGTTTTTCCACGTCTCCATATTGTAATAAAACTTCTCAGAAAGATTAAGCTCCTCATCGGTATACTTTTGATTATGGAGTTTGGGGGCTGACTTTACAACATAGAAACCGTCGCACCACTTGCCGTCCCTTGTCTTTTTCTCACCCTCCGGAAGCACATATATCAGCCCAGCATATTCCGGAACCTCTGTCTTGTCTATAAGCCCTTCTGGCACAGCGTAATAGAAATAATTCGGCTTCTTCTTGTCCGCAACCCTATAGTACTTTTCCCAGATGTGTTTGTTCTCGTCAAGTATTTTATCATAACTTGGCAGGAACTCCTCCTTTCCTTCAAGTATCACGTGCTTGTCTTCCTTGTTCTTGAAGTCGTTTTTGAAATCGCTTCTGGATACCTTTATTTCAAATTCATAAAAAAGCCCGGACCTGGTCTTTATGAGCTTGTCGCTTTCCCAGGCATATACATAGAGATTTTCAATATTGTACTTCTGGGTGTTCATCGCGAAAAACCCGTTAAGAACATCCTGTATGTACCTTTCCGTGAATTTGAACGGCTTCGTGTCGTCGTATATAATGTCTTTCATACCGAAATGATACAAAAAAATCCGCAGAAACCAAAAAGATTTCCGCGGAACTATGACTAACCGTTAAACATTACTTGTTCCGGTTCAGATAATCTTTAATTTTGTAATACCACCATGTACCAACTTTTACACAGGCCCAGATTGAGGTGACTCCGAATGCGATTGTGAAAATCAACGCCACCCAAAAAGGAGCAATCGCATCAACCCAAAAAAGCTTGATGAAAATGACGGTCATAATTGTGAAGAAAATGGTCAATATCGTACCGAAAATCTCTACTTCATGCATTTCGTTAAAGTGTTTATAATGTTATTTTTCGTTGTCAACAATAAATAGTGCTTGACAAAGGAGTAATTTCGTACTATTTATACTAAAATAAAGAATTGTAGAAACATTATATATGGCTGTAGCATTGACAGAAGAAATGAAAGACCTATTCAGGAAAGTTAGGTCAGAACTTGGAAGCCCGATTCGTGCTGTTGAACTTTCAAATGATATTCTCTGCGACCTCTTTGCAAACTGTGTTGATGACTATTCAGAAAGGGTGCAGAATTGGCTTACGGAAGTTCAGTGGGCTTCCCTTTACGGCAAGAATGTAACGAACCTTGATATGACTTATGCGCTTTCACTCAGGACGCTTGACATGTCAAAGGATTTCGCAAATTGGTTCTCTAAGGAAGTGGGTCTTCAGCAAGAGGGGCCATGGGAACTTAAGAAGGATTTCATTACGATTGAAAAGGGAAAACAGGTTTATATGGTGCCTTCCGGACGTACGATAAACAAGGTTATGTATGTTTCACCTCCACCTACCTACGCAGCACTCTTCGCTAATTACGGCGGGCTTGATTTCGGAGTCGGCGGCGGTCTTGGCCAGCTTGGTGTCGGTGCTTATGGTGGAATGTACGGACCGATGGGCGGTTTCTACACCGCACCAGCTGCTGATGTTGCTTATCTTGCGACTGACCTTCAATATAAAAAGAGACTGCTACACAGCGATTTAGTATATAAGGTAACCGCAGGACCAGATGGAACACACTTAATCCACCTCCTTTCAACACCTGGAAGCAGACTTAATTTCGGCTATGCAGGTCCACATGGAAACGACCTTGGACTTATCGGTTGTACGGTCTGGTACACATATTACGATACAAGCAATGGTGGTGAGAATGAATGTCTCAGAGCCAACGCCGGTAACGTAATCATAACTCCGGACCAAGTTCCACTCTCAAGTATGGACTATTCAATGTTCAATGGCCCGACCAAGACAACAATCCGACAACTTCTTGTGGCAAAGGCTAAAAATACACTCGGTCTCATCCGTGGTAAGTATAGCGGTAAGGTGAGTATCCCACAGGCTGAGATGCAGATGGATTATCAGATGCTTATCCAACAAGCTGAGAAAGAACGCGACAAGGCAATGGAATCACTTGATAAACGTCTTGAAAGGATGATGCCTTGGAATTACCTTGAAAACCAGGCCAAGATGACGGAAAATATGCTTAAAATACAGCAGAACGTCCCTCTTGGAATCTATGTTATTTAAACCATGACGAGGGAAGAATTTATCAGTGCTGCAACTGAAATGTACGGTGACAGGTACGACTATTCCGAAGTTACAGAGCAAGGAGTAAAGCACGGTTCAAATGTAGCAATAAGATGCGGCAAACACGGTATGTTTTATACTACGCCATATCAACTTCTTCATGGATTAGTTGGCGGGTGTTTTGAGTGCTACAAGGAAAAATGGTGGGAAGATAAAGAAAAAGGACTCTAAAACGGGTCCTTTTTTATTCGATGCTTCAACTATTTATACTGTAAGGCGCAATCTTTCCTTTGTCACAAGAAAACGCTATATTTTAACGGAATAATGTATTAGAACAAAGATAACATGCCAAATAACGGAAAAACGATATTCCAGAACTTGTCAAGCATCATGGGTATAAACAAACCGGATGCCGTGGGAAGCAATGATTTGCTCAACACGTCATTGCCCGGTAACGAAATACTTTTTGCAACAAACGACAAGGCGGAATATGAAAGGAAACTGAATCAATACAAGCAGGAAAAGTATCTTGCATACCAATGGCAGAGGGCGCAGGTTGAAAACAATATGGAGAGTCTTGCGAGCTATACTGCTGTGAAGCTCATGTACCGCGACTCTGACCTTATGGATGGTGTCCCAGAAATCGGTACGGCACTTGACGTGATTTCGGACGAAGTTTGCAATCTCTCAAGTGATAATCAGATTCTTAAAATCTCCTCAAAATCAAAGAGAATCAAGAGTATACTTGAAGACCTTTTCTATAACCGTCTTCAGGTTGCAACAACGCTCCGTATGATAACCCGTGGGATGGTGAAGTACGGAAATCACTATATGCTCCTCAATGTTACCAAGAACGGTATTGCTGGATGGAGGCAGCTTTCTGTTTATGAGACTGACCGTTACGAGGGTGGTCTCAGTGGCTATTATGGTGGTGGTCAAATGATTAACGCTGGAGAAGACCTTAAACCGGACGAGGTAAGGTTTGTTCACGCCGGAATGAACCAGGCTACATCTTACAGTGAATGGCAGGTTGCACATTTCCGTTTGCTTAATGATTCTTTCTTCCTTCCATATGGCGTTTCTATTCTTCACAAGGCAAGACGCGCATGGAGAATGTGGTCAATGATGGAGGACGCAATGCTCATCTATCGTCTTGATAAGAGTATTGAGAGGCGTGTGTTCAAGATTTACGTCGGCGGTATCAATGACAAGGATGTTCCGGCTTTCGTCCAGGAAATTGCGAATAACTTCAAGAGGACGCCGATTATTGACCCTATGACCGGGCAGGTTGACCTTCGCAAGAATTTCCTTGATGTTTCTAGCGACTACTTCATTCCTGTCCGTGACCCATCTGCACCGAACCCGATTGAAACCCTGCAGGCGGCTCACAACGACACCTCAATGGACGATATCAACTACATGCAGAACAAGATATTCGCTGCAATCCGTGTTCCGAAGCAGTTCATCAACTTCCAGGACGCGCAGGGCAAGGGTCAGAATTTGTCGCTCGCTGATATCCGTTTCGCCCGTATGATTATGGGTGTGCAACAGTTTGTTCTTGCCGAATTAAACAAGGTGGCTATGGTTCACCTGTATCTTCTCGGTTTCAAGGAAGAGCTTACAAACTTCTCCCTTGCGATGAACATCCCTACGGCACAAATTGAATCACTTGAGCTTGATGCGCTTATGAAGAGGATTCAAACGGCATCAGCTGCACTTGCCGACCCTGGAATTGGTATGCCTATGGTGTCACTTCACTGGGTCCAGACTAACATATTGAAACTCAGCGACAACGAAATTAAGGATATCCTTGGAGAAATCCGTCTTGAAAAGGCAATGGCTGCTGAATTACAGGCTACACCTATGATTATCAAGAAGACCGGAATGTTTGACGCTGTTGACAATATCTATGGCGACTATGAAGCCATGAATAATCCTCAGCAGCAACAGCCTCAACAAGACCAAGGCATGGGTGGCCTGATGGGAGGCAGCGGCGGTCTCGGAGGCAGTTTAGGCGGTGACCTCGGAGGTGGACTTGGAGGCGATATGGACCTTGATGGAACACCTGACTCAATGGAAGGCGGCGGCGCAACTGGTTCAACTGATATGGGTTCCGCACCAGCAGCATCTTCCGGACAACCTCTTCAGGAAAGAAAATCTGTTAAGTCAGTAATTGACCAATATCTTGATATGCTCACCGAAAAACAGAAGGAAAGGGAGGATGATTCTACTGACGAGGCTTATGTAATCCTTGAGCAAAGTGAAAAGGAAGCAAAGGACCTTGATTTCCTTATTGAAAAGGTTGAAAATCTAATAAAGGATGATGAAGCTTTTAAAGGTCTTGGGGTTGAAGACGAGGATGTGGATGACGGTCTTTCCGGTGAAACAGTTTCCGATGAAGATTTGCTAAACGATGAAGAATAATGGCACACAGCCAACTATTTATCAGTAAAAATACAACAATGAAAAGCATCAATGAAAAAATAAATGATATGAAGACCATTGAAGAGCTTGACGCTTATCAGAACGAACTTAATGAGAAGTTTGATACGAGGCGCAGAATTCTCAATCTCGTCGCAGAAGCAAAGGAGCTCGGCAGCAAGTCTTTCGGATACCTTAAGGAGAGCTTTGAAAATTTGTCAAGTAAACTCTTCAGGACTGACGAGGGTAAGGCTGTTATGAGAAAATACACCAACGTAATAAAGGAAAACAAATCACTTTCCTCCCTTCATAAACTGTATGAAAACATAAGGAAAGCTCATTCTGGCATAGATTTTGATTACTTTGTTGGCACGCTTTGCGAGACGAACTGGAACGTCAAGGCAAAGGAACTTAACGAGGGTATGGAGAAGCTTGCCGGTGTCGTTGCCGAAGGGTATATCGTCGTGGGTGAAGGTGCTGGAAAGTATCTTGGGACCGAAAACGACAGGCTTGATGGTGCAATTGAATTCATTGCAGAAAATAAGGTCGGACAGAAGAACATCGTCAAGTACAGTGAGGCCGTGAAGGTTATCCGTGAGGCCGTTGAAAAGAACGGGAACATCGCAGACAGCTTCAAAAAGGAGACTGACCTTGACAAGACCATTGAAGACCTTGTTTCCAAGTACAGCAAGGACGAGTATACTGACCAGGAAGAGATTGACCAGGTTTCAAATGCGATTGCCAGAAGCGGCGACGAAGAAACCGTATTCATCAAGAAGAAGACCGAGTGCGTTGATTCACTTGATGAAGCAATAAAGAAGTACAGCGACGGTAATCACGACGAGGAACTTAACACGTTAAAGAAAATCCACGAGCAGGTATCCGCAAAGTCTTACAATCCTGAGACTATCGGCCCGGACATCTGCAACTTCGTAGAAATGGCTAAACTTTTTGAGTAATGAAAGTAATTCTTACAGAGGGACAATTGAGGCAAATCATTCGGGAAGAGGTTGTCGAAGAAGGTTTGATTTCTTCGCTTCTCGGACTGAATAATACGAATAGTATTGCTAAAAAAATAGTTATTGCTCTTCTTGCCGGGACAATAACTTTTGCTGCTGTCCCCAGAATACTTAACATGGTCGGTCAAAACAATCCAGCTGTTGAAAATACCGACCAGAGTGGCTTACTTGGTAAGATTAAGTCGCTTTGGGATAACCTGAAGAATAAAGACTCACAAGTCACCGATAAGATGAAAGAAGACGCGGTCGACCCAAATTTCAAAGAAAAGGTTGAAGCACTTACAGCTTACATGGAAACAGCTGCAAAGAATCAGAAATATGACCCGAAAGCGATTCGAATTACACCAGAGGCTATGATTAAGGCGTGTAACCAGACCAATTTTGACCTTCCGCTGTTAATTGCACAAGCCCATCTTGAAAGTTGTTTCGGGCTAACGCCAAGGGCTAGAAGAACGAATAGCGTATTTTCAGTTGGTTCATATGATAATGGAAAAAATGCGGCAACATATAGTTCACAAGATGCGTGTATTTTGCCATATATAAACCTCATGAAAAATAACTATCTTATGGATAGGTCTGTTGATGACCTTTTAAAACCAAGCTCCTTTGTAAATGGTCAAAATATGCGATATGCTTCTGATAAGTCATATGAAAGCAAAGTGAAGAACATAAGGGACAGAATCATATCAAAATATCCGATTTTAGCATCTTAAAAATTAACCCAGGTCAGTTAAGGCCTGGGTTTTATGTTATCTTATGTAAATGAGTAGGTCTTCGGTAACCGGAACTCTTAATTTACCGGCAGACGGGTAATCAACTCCCGCTTCTACCACATCTCCCTTGAAATTTATATCAAACCAACCCTCGTAAATACCAGGCTTGGCCGTATCTCTGGTTTGCCAGTCATATTCCACAACATACTTGTCTTCACATCCTTCTGTGTCGGCATTTTTAATGACCGCCTTCGCCTTTGAGACCTTTAGAATCCCGGTCTCAATATCCTTCATTGAAAAGACAACATCTGAGTCTTGCAAGGCATTGTTTATCTTGGCTTTATGAAAATCATAACGCCCGTCCTCAATAAGCTCCATTCTGAGTGAAGGATAGTTCGAACCTACCCTTATTGCGAACTCCATCATACTCAAACCATTTTCTATAAAAAATTATTGCATTTTGACTTTTTCGTACTATTTATATATGCATAGATAAATAGATATCTTATGAAAAAAAGAACAACTGAAATTTTCATTGAGGAGTGCAAAACGGTGCATGGTGATAATTTTACTTATGAAAAAACCGAATATAAAAATAGCAGAACGAAGGTAACGGTAACAAACAAATACGGGGAAGACCTGGATGTCTGGCCGCTTGATTTTCTAAAAAAGACAAAAGATAAAAACAACAGATTCACAACTGAGTTCTTTATCCGAAAATCAAAAGAGATTTTTGGTGAGGATACATACTCATACGAAAAAACAGTTTGTAATAGTTCTATGGATGATGTTGTTATAACTTGCAAAAAACACGGGGATTTCACAAAAAAAGCATATATTCATATTCACGGGAAACAGGGATGCCCAAAATGTAGTAGAGGTATAAATAACACAGCAGAATTTATCTTGAGAGCTAGAGAGGTCCATGGCTGGAAATATGATTATTCAAAAGTAAATTTTGTTGATATGGGTACAAAAATAACCGTAATTTGTCCTAAACATGGTGAGTTTGAAGTCCTTGCCGGAGAGCATTTAAGAGGTTGTGATTGTGAAAAATGCGTTAGAGAAAGTCGTAAAAAACCACTGGAGAAATTTATAAGGGATGCAAAACTTATGGAACGAAACATTTCTATTATTGGTGATTATCGGTCAATGACAGAAAAAACTTGGTTTAAGTGTGGGGTGTGCGGAAAGGAATGGGAAGCAACCCCAATGAAAATACAAGGTGGCTGTGGGTGTTCATATTGTAATTTTGGCGTAAAGACAACAGAGGATTTTATTAAAAGAGCAAAAGAAATACATGGCGACAGATACGATTATTCAAAAGTGGTTTATCGTGGGAATACAGTACCTTTAACAATTATATGTCCAGAACATGGTGAATTTATTACTACTCCAACAAGATTTTTTAACACAACGAACCCATGTAAAAAATGCTCCAGAAAAAGTAAAATGGAACATGACATAATGCTTGCACTTGATGCTCGTAAAATACATTATACAAACAACAAAACTTTTACGAAAGACCTTGGTTTAAAGTCATATGATTTTTTCCTTGATGACTATAACGTTTTAATTGAATGCCAGGGTAGTCAGCATTTTAAACCTAACGAATTTTTTGGCGGGGAAGGGAGATTTAAGGAGCAACAAGAAAGTGATAAGATAAAAAAAGAATATGCAAAAAAGAATGGTATTAAACTTCTCTATTTTGCATATGATACTGAAGATGAAACTTTTATGAGTGAGCCAGTGTTTAAAACAACAAGAGAACTTTTAGAGGAAATTTTAAAATAGTTAGTTCTTTGTTTTACTTAATGCAAACCCGTTTTCTTTTAAGCTATATTCTATCTTGTCAAGTACAATCTTCGTGTACTTATCCCCATTCTCGGTTATTTCTGAAAAAGATATTGGCTCTCCGTCTTGATGAAGGTAATATTGGAAAGTGAAATATGTCTTCTTTCCGACCTTCATTCGCTCATCGGCCACGTCAATGTTCGCAATGAATGAATTCTGTACATTGTTTGTTTCAGCGGTTAGCCTCATTATTCCCTGGCTCATCGCTTTATATACATTATTCATCTTATCTTTAAAGGACAAATCTTCATCAACCTCATCAACCGGGGTAATGAATGTGCCACCCTCAACATAAAAAGTTGTTGGTTTTTTCTTGTTTATTGTTCCAATCTTTAATTTAAAATAAGGGTTTTCCAAAGATACTTCACTACAAATACTCTTAGTCATACATAATAAATCTACAACTAAATATAAGTAATTTTGTTCGGAAGTCAAACGCAATATGGGAGACGGAGAAAAGGGGACATATGTACACTAGTCCCCCTGGCGGCTAACCTTGTGACCACGCATTACGTGATTTGGGCAATTGCCGCTCTCGTTATATAAATAGTTTGAAACGGTAAAAAACAATGACCAATATATTTTAGACCCAGAAACTATTTATTGGAGAATATTGAATATAAAATGGTCAGGCATATATTTTTAGATAAAACGAACACCATTACCAAAGGTTCATTGTGGAACACCGGACTCAATCCAATCCTTGAGATAAACTATGGAAAAGAATTGTCCAGGGGCCTCATACACTTTGATGTGAACGAAATCGGTGCCCTTATTGCAGACGGAACATACAGTGACCCGTCCAAACTAAAATGCACACTGAAAATGACAAACTGTGCATCTGTTGATGGTCTCCCGTACGATAAGGAAATCCACCATAGGGCTTCCGAACCAGTTGAAAGGGCTACTTCGTTTGACCTTGTACTTTATAAGCTCCCACAGGAGTTTGATGCTGGCAAGGGGTTTGATTATGCATATGATTTCTGGTTAAACAAGAATCATAGCCGTGCATACGTAGACATGCCATCAAACTGGTACTATGCTCAGAGTGTGAAGTGGTGGAAAGTTGACAATGATAAGATTATACCGGATGATAACGGGAAGATTAACATTGACGCAAGCCACCCTATGTATTTCTACGAATATATTCAATCCGGTGACACTGAGATACGAATGAGGGTTGACATTGAGGGTGGGGTTTATTCACATGAAGAACTTGTTGAAGCCTGCAAAAAATATGAGGCGGGAGAAGACAGTATCGTTGTTGGAATGCAGCATTTTGATTTTGGTGCCGAGAATCTTGAAATTGACGTTACCAAATACGTTCTTGATTGTCTTGAGAGCGGGAAGAACTATGGACTTATGCTTGCGTTCATTCCACACCTTGAAAGGACGAAGACAACCAAACAGCAATATGTTTCTTTCTTCACTGATTTGACGAATACATTTTTTCACCCGTATGTAGAATGCAAATATTGTGACCCGATTGCTGACGACAGGGCTAATTTCTGTCTCGGAAGGAAGAACAGGCTCTATCTTTATGTTGGTATTGATGGAACGCCGACATCTCTTGATGAAGGTGTAAAATGTACAATTGATGGAAAGGAATATGAAGTCAAACAAGGTGGGAAGGGTTACTACTATGTTGAGATTACTCCGGACCCTTGTGATTTTGAGGCGGAAACCATCCACTACGATATCTGGTCAAACCTTTCACTTAACGGGGAACCAATCAGCGACATAGAACAGGAGTTTGTTGTTAACGACATGCACAATTTCCTGTCCGTTGGTAGCAATTCTGCTGGTCCGGATAGAACAGTACCGCAAGTAAGCGGAATTGATGATGCCGAGGAACTTACGAGAGGTGAAATCCGTGAGGTTGTCGTTGATTTCAGAAAAGAATTCAGTACAAACAGAAAGGAGCTCCTGGATAATGCTGAATGGAGGCTTTATATAAAGGATGCAAACAGAGACCTTGACGTTATTGAGTATCAGCCAGTTGAAAGGGCGTTCCTTAATAACTTCTTCATTATCAACACCGAAGACCTTATACCCAATGATTACTATGTTGATATAAGGACGATGCGAGGACGTGAAACCAGATACTACAAAAAAGTGTTAAGATTCAGAGTCGTAAGCAACGTGACAAACCGATATCAATAAAAAATCCTCCTTTTTCGGGAGGATTTCTTTTTAGTTGATTCTCACATTATCACTTAATATACCTTCAAGGTCATAGCCAGCGACCGCTTTCATGTTATCATCATTACATGGGGCCATCGTGGGGAATGGATGAACGTGTTTTGCAAATGCAGTCCTTAAAATGTCCAGGAATTCAATGAGGGTATCGCCATAAGGAATTTGGTGTGCCTTGTTGATTAGCTCTTTCATTGCGGAATCCGAAATAAGATTATCCTTCTCTTCCGCATCGGTATCCTTGTTTTCGGTTACAGGAATTTCCTTCGTGGCCGGGTCTGTCGTGTGTGTACCGATAAGGTTAATTTTGTCCGCCACAATTGTCGCCGTACTTTTAAAGCCGTCAAGCTCATAATCGTTTTTCGGATAATATTTAAGGGATATGAATGCTGGAGTCTCCGTATTGTTCTTCGGTCCCTTGTCACCAACGACTTTTACACCGGCTTTTATGCGTACCTCTTCATCTTTAAGCTGCACGCCAGTATCCCTTCGGCCTTCAATTGAAATATCTTCAACATCTGGATATAAAGTTGGCTTTACCCCCTTTTTTATCTCTGGATTTGGACCCCAGCCTTCATAACCAATATTAGGAATTGAAAAGTCAGCATCTTCGTAAAACAACTTGTTAAGCTGTGAAATGACGGGACCAACGTAGAAATTCATGTGCTCATATTCCCCAGGTACCATTGAGAAAACCATAACCATCTCACCAACTTTAGGAACTATGTGAAGCATTTTTGGCAGCAGCGGAAAATAATACGGTAGTTTATCGTCGTTTTCAATTATGTTATCAAAAGGAGTACGAACCTGAATTCTCCCACCACCTTGCGGGTCTTTCACGTTCGTTACTTTGCCAAATCTTATTACTGCACCTTGTGCCATTTATACTAAAGCGTTGTTCTTCTTATTTTTTCTTCATTTTCAGCTTTCTCATATTCCCTGTCCAGTTTATCAAGTTGTTCTTCAAGGGATGCGATTTTAGCCTTTATAGCCTCATATTCATTTTCAAGGCTTAATTTATACAATTTTAACTCGTTGTTTGATAGGTTTTTGCAATCTTTCTGTATCATGCCTAAAAAAAATTATCTTATTATAGCCCAAGCAAAGATAAAGTTATTGTTACTTGGGGCTTGGGATGTATCTTGTGGGCTTTCGCTTAGTACTATAGGACCACCGGCATTGCCGCCCATCAATTGAAATTTCATTTCACCAGGAGGAATGATTACAAAGCAAACGCCATCATCCTGTATGTTCATCTTTATTCTGTTTATCAGATTGAAAATGAATTTTTTAAGCACCTCATCATATTCTTCTTGTACATAGTCCATTTCAGAATAGACCTTGGCTGATGTCAATATGGTTGAAAATCCTGGTCGCCTTGTACAAGTACATATAAGTAACAACCCAGGTATCTTGGCTAAAAATACCTTGGTTTTGTCCAGTGCGTTTGTTACTATACTTATTAAGGAAGATATGTTCATTATCTTATGATACCGTATCCTTTTGCATTATTTATGTTTGTACCAACAGCAACCACAGGGCCACCAGCATTTGCACCTTTTGCTGTAACAACAACGGAACCACTAGGGATTACGCATTCAACCATCGCATCGTCTTTTAGAGTGTCTACAACCTTTTCAACAACATTATAGACAAATTCGTTAACAACGTTGTCTGTTCCGTCAGGCATTTTTCCTGTATTTATACCTAACGTTGCATTATCTGCAATTATTTCAGATGTTATTTTCAGCTTACTTACCCCGGGTCTTTGAACAGCTGTAGCATATATGAGGAAAGCAGCCATGGCTCTTACTGGTTGCCTGGCCGCATCAAGAGCATTATCTACTAACTCAATTAAACGCTTAATATTCATTTTAATCAGGTGTTGGGCCCTTTGCTTCGGGTATTATATCTGCATAATTAACCTCATCTATACCAGTGATTGTCTTTCCAATACTGAAGAATTTGAGACATTCCATAATTTGGTTCAATAAACGTATGTAGTCATTAAGCTGTTCAAGAAGTATCAATGTGATAATCTCGTCAATGAGCTTCTTGATTTCTTTTCTTACTATTTCTAGAAGATAGAGAACAATCGCATCTTTGATTTGAATGATAAGTTTCTTGATGATAGCGGATAATTTTCTGAAAATAAAGTCACTAACCAAGTCCATATCTTTTCTTCCAATGTCTTCAAGGTTAACAAGACCCATTACGTCTAAGTTTATACAGAAAAGTAACATAATCTGTGGGGACAATAGAGCCCTAACGAATGGCTTGACTATGGCAAACAATAACTCATATATGAAGTTTGATTCAATCGCTAAGTTTGCGGATAGGGTTGTCTTTGTAATTCCTGTACTTCCTGATGTACCAGCGACAGAATAAACGCCTCTTGTGATTGTTGTTTGTATCTCGTTTAGCGTAGCGGCTTTGGAAACCGAATTCATTACATTAAGCGGGGCATCGGGGTCATTTTGAATTGCAGATGAAGATGCGGTCATATATGGTTTTGCTCCGTATTTACGTATCTCCATCCGTTTCAGGGCCGCTGCATAGTATTTACGTATCTCCATCCGTTTCAGGGCCGCTGCATAGTCTTCGTTTGAGAATGAATAGTAACTGTCATCCACTTCCTTATCGTCAGCTGTAATCGTATCAAGGATTAGGGTTGAAAGGCGGGCATCAATGATTTCATCACTTAATGACAGATTGAACTGTATATCTGGAATAGGAGAAATCCCATTCAACTCATACAAAAGGTTCATTATGATTGTCTTCCAGTTGAAAATCTTGATACTGCGGAGATAGTCGGCGTTGAATTTATAAATCGTCCTTGTTATTGGGAGGTGGCCGAGAAACTTTTTATCCGGAATAAGGTATCTTTGTGCTGGAAATGTTACGATAAGATGCTCGAGTGCACCAAAACTTTCACTCGGTTCAAACTGGAGAATTGGATATAAGTTCCGTACTGGTTCTTCGTTTCCTTTGTTAAGGAATAAATCACCTTGATAATTTTCTCTTGATTTTAGCCAATCTGTCCAATCCTCCGGCTCAACTCTTCTCGTCGCATCATCTCTGGCATTGATTCTTCTTGAATCCCATGCCATTTTGTTGTATTCATATATTTCGCTATCACCATTGTCTCCGCGGTTTGCTACGTACCAGATAAATGCGTTCATGTCATCTGTCTTGTATAAACCTTCCGCAGTAAACGCCGGTCTTACTGTATATATGTACTCTGCTGGCGGTCTTTCATCTTGTTTTACCCTCACAGTTGCTGGGGCACTGACCACTTTTTTAAACTTCTTCTTTTCCTCGTCAGATACATCTTCCGGGTTTATACTATTATATGTATAAATGGTATAAACCTCCGCGTTTCTTTCTCTTACATCAGCGATTGTTGCGGTTCCTTCTTCTTTCTTACCAGCATCTCTCTTATAATATTTTACGTTTGACCCGGTATTATAGAAATATATACCACTTTCACTAACAGGAGAAACGTGCAGCGTATTGCTAAAATCCAAGATATTTGTTGGTATATTTAAAGGCATTGAGCCTACACCAGGAACACCGTTTTTCTTGTATACTTTGTCAAGGGCGCTATATGGTATGAATGGATTAATTGAACAGGTTAGCAACGCAGTTAAGATAGTGCTGATTGTAACCTTTACACCATCTTCAAGTGTTGCAATAAAACTGTTGTTATTTTGCTTCGCTTCAACTAATGCAAGTTTTGATTCCAATGAGTTTAATGCTCCATGGTAACCAGCTTCAATCACAGCGCCAATACTTGCGTCACCAGTAACAACTTCAAGCAATTCAGCAACAAGACGTTCTTGACTGTAGCCGAGAGTATGAAGAATATCTATTACAAGGTCAAGGGTTGATTCATACTCTTTAACATATGGCGACGAAAACTTATTCAGAAATTTTCCAAGTTCTTGTTGTACTATTGTACTATAAGCTGAAATTTTTCCGAACAATTCATTTGCGCTCTGTTTGTTTGTGCCAGCCATCTTTTAATTAGTTTTTAAGGTCATATGAATCAGTATCGTCGTCTCCACTATTCAATTCCGCACGGAGCTGGCTGAGGTCAAGTTTTGTGGCCTTTGCAAACTGCTGGTCATTAAGTGCATCCTCAATGTCCCCATTATGTTTGATTATTTCGCCCATAAACTTGACAAGTTCAACCTTAGTGGATAGAGCCCTGTTAAGGTCGCCGTGGTAATCGTGCATTGCCTTTGCATACTTCGCCTTAGAATCAATGGTGGCCTCTGCCAGGTTTGTACTGGTAATGAGCTTGTTGATTTCATTCTGAACACCAACAAGCTGCCTGCACGCCTGGTCATATATTTCCTGGAGGAGTTCTTCAACCTTCTCCGTGGAATTGAGTCTAATTTTAACTTTCTTTTCCATATCAATAATCGCTTGACATAAATAGTTTTGGTAGAATTTTTGGGTGGTCAGTCTTCTTCAATCATTCCTCTCTTCAGGAGGCTGATTAAGGTTAAACATTGCTTTACGGTCATTAATGATTTACTATATTTCAAAAACTCTCTTGTTGTCACCCTGATTAACCCAATCCCATTATTTTTACAATACTCTTCTTTTATTTTATCGCTTTCTATCTGTTTTTTAAATTTAGGTATTCCGCCAAAGAACGGTACTGGTTCAAAATGTTGTATTCCTTGACATTCAATCGCGTAATTTAAATCTGGCAAATAAAAATCATAGCTCCTATGGCCAAGTTCTTTAAAGTGTTTTTCATAGATGAAATTTATCTTGAAGTTTTCGAGGAACATTCGTATTTCTTTTTCTATATGACTTTCGCTACATATTGGACATCCGTTGCCTCTTAAATGCTGTGGTGGGGTTTGCCAAAATTCTCCATGTTCCGGGCAAATTATTTTTACCTTTACGCGGTTGTTTTTATAAACAACTTGCGAATAATCATATTTGTTTCCGTGTACTTTTTTTGCTTCGTTAATGAAATCTTCAGTTGTAATCCTCCCTCTTGTGTCCCACGCTTTTGTATATCTACATTTTGGACATGCATGGTTACTTAAATGCGTATGTGGGGTTTGCCAAAATTCTCCGTGTTCTGGACAAATAATACATACCGGAATTTCATAGCCTTTGTATATAACTTTTGAGTAGTCATACTTGTCCCCGTGAATTTTTTTCGCCTGTTCAATAAAATCACTTGTAGTAAGTTTTTTTACACCGGCACAACATATACATCCTCGTCCTTTAAGATGGTCCTGAGGAAATTGCCAAAATTCTCCATGTTCCGGACAAATAATGCAAACTTTAGTGTGGTTATTAATGTATTCTACTTTTGAATAGTCATATTTGTTTCCGTGTTTTTCTTTTGCCTCTTTTATGAATTCTTCGGTTGTTTTTTTCTTACTCATCTTCTATCATACTCTTTTTTAATAAATAGTATGCACCGCGAAATTTTTTCATATTATCCCGCACTTCCTTGGTCGTCATCATTGTTTCTTCACGAAGGAAATAAAGGACTGAACTCTTTTGTAATTTGTTACTTCCGTCTACATTTAGAACATCCTCCCATCTGTCAAGAAGTTCAGTAAGCGCAGTTCCAACCTTCATTTCGTTGTCTGTAAGCGAATTCTTTTCCCTATTGGCCATCATATTCTTAATCTCGGCTGACATTTCCTTAATCAGACGTTCAACCATTGAGAGGTGACTTTCTTCTTCCGGGGCAACGTATCGTGGGTCTCTTGCGAAGTCATCCAGCATTTCATCATACGGAAGATTCCTCTGTTTGTTCTTTGTGTACTGTATGTTCTTGTAAATCAAGTAGTTCTTACATACGGTTCCACAATATGAATAAGCCTTGTAGTGACGTAATTCAAGTTTATAGAGCTTGTACAGTGGTTCTTCCGCCGGTTTGTCTTCTGGGTGTTCTTTCCGCCATTTCTTCATTGTTTCAATTTCAACCGGATAATACATATCATCAAGATTTCTTGGTTCTTCCCTGAAAACTCTTATGTATTTTGGCGAACGCTCGTTAATTGTTTTCTTAAGCTCAATGAAACTAGTGGCTGTCAAATCAACTGGTGGCTCAGGTGGGTTCTCTGTAATTTCTTTATATACCCACATTTCCGGTTTGAAATTGTTAATCTTTGTCACTAGATAGGATATCGTGTCGTTGAATGTCTGTTGGAATTCTTCTTCCGGCACAAACAACTTATACCGCCTTATGATTGATTCTATCATCTTCGTTAAGGCGGGCATTAAAATAGTATTGAATATCTTGTTTTTTTCTTCGGTGTTTTGGGTAGTTATGTAGTCAACGATTGCTTGTTCTTCCTTCTCATAGAAATACCCCTTTCTCTCCTTTGGTTTTCTTCCTCTTTTTGCCATATTGTCGTAAAAACTGTCAATTTTTGCGACACTTTTTCATCTTCTTCTCTCTTTTAACCTGCAAAATAACAATGCACTTTCCTTTACATATTAAGATGTAAGGGGGCCCGGCTTTGCCTGACCCCCATCGTGTCATTATTCTTCGTAGGTCTTCTTTCTATCGGTCTTATAGAGATATTCCTTTCTTGCAAGCTCTACCCAGAACTCGCTTTCACGGTCACTCATATTCTTTGCATAGTCATCTGCAAGAGAACCGTTCCTGTTAACGAGGTGGAAATAGCCAACCTTGGGGATTACGAACACGTTCTTTTCCTTGTTGATGGCACGAAGAAGGAACTCATACCAGAATGAAAGTTTCATACTCTCCTTCAGGCCACCAATCTCAATGAAATCCTTTGTCTTAAAGACTCCGCCGGTCGTGTTGAAGATAAGATAGTCCTGGAGACACTCGTTATCAAAATAACCAAGCTTCTCGGAGAACGAACTTGCCCATACAGCCTCGTTCACGTACCCAACAGGACCCATCTCCTTGTGCTCTGCGTCAAAAACTTCGGTCAATGGGAGAAAGACAGAGATGTCGTCCCCAGTGTTGATATACCTGACAACGTTATCAAACCAGATTGGTGTAAACTCGTCATCATATTCAAGGATTGCAAAATAGTCGGTCTTTACCTTCTTTGCTGCGGCGTTAATCTGTGCGGAGAACCAAGCATTTTCATTCTCAACATATTGGAATTCCTTGTAGTTTTCCCATTCCTTGCCGGTGGAAAACATGTCGTCAACCTTGTCAAGAACCTCTTTCGGACCAACAAACATGAGGTCGGACGGATTGTTCTTGCTTGTCTCAATAAAACTCTTTACTGCGGTTTCAAGAAGCGTCTTTACTTCATCGTCAAACTTATGGACCGGTACAATTGTTGTTATCTTGTTCATATTACTTCAAGTCGTTAGGTGTCAATTTATTATTCTTAATCTGTGCGAGAACTTCCTTAAAGTCTGAAAGTCGCTTATCAAACAACTCCTTACCGTATTCCTTCTCAACGTCAGCCTTGTGGGCATCGTAAGTGTAATCCTTCGCAGCATTGTCAAGGTTATCGTAAAGTTCCTGCGGGATTCTGTCAAGCGTCCAAGTTCTTACGACACTGGCAACCATATCCGGCACCCTGCGAATGTCATCAAACCAAATGAATGCCGGGTTAAGTCCATTTGATGCGTTCTTTCCATCTTCGCTTTCCTCATAAACAAATGTCCAATCGGTTGGCGTTGCCGGAACCTTTGCAAGAACAATTGAACCGGACTTCGCAGCTTCAAGAGCCGAATAACCGAAGTCACTGATATCGTCCATCCATACGGTGATTGCACCCTCACGAAGAGCGTCAGCAAACACTTCCTGGGTAACGCCACGAAGGTCACGGAACGAAACCCACTTGTAGACAGGATACTTCCAGTAGAAAGGTTTTACAATTCTGCTGATATCATCCTGACTTCTTGATACGACATTAATGATAAGCTTCTTAGGAGTATCATTATTACGAAAAACAGGAGCAATCATGGGGCGGACGACATGGGTCTTGATGCCCGGGAAATATTCGTCAGCAATGTCCTTAAGTGCCTTTGTCGTCACAACCATCTCATTGATGTTCATATCAAACGGTGTGGCTCCGACAGGCATAAAGTCGGCCATGAAACTGTGGTTTTGCAGGATGATTACTCTCTTACAAGGGAGTGTCTTAGTCTGAGACATCACGGAAGATAATATTTCAGGAATGAAAAGGAAATCGCTGGCTGAAATTTCAACATTCTCCTTCTCAATATTGTGATGCGGAAGGTCTGCAGCTGCATCTCCAAGCCAATCTCGAACACCAACGAACTCTTCTTCCTGGTGTAACATTGAAACATTATAACCGAGCTCCTTCAAAGTCAGAGCCGTGCGGTAAATATACTCAAGGGAGCCGGAAGGATTACCCTTTGTATCAATCACGAAAAAGAATACGTTGAAGGATTTGTTCTCCATCTTTTGGATATTGTCCTCAACTACTCTCAACATTTCTTCTTTATTCAATTCTGCCATTCTATATTATTGTTTTTCAGTTATTTCTTCTAACATCCCTTCCGCTATCAAGGTATTGAAAGCGAGGGCGAACCCGAAGTCAACCTGGTTCTCGGTATCGTTCGTATTTACATTACTATCAAGTAGTTTTGATACGAGCCCCTTGATGAAGTCATATACAATCATGTCTTCCTGTGTGTTTCCGGTCGTTGTAATCTCTCTGTTTATTTTTGAAGCGAGGCGGAACTCACCGTTTTCATCGGTTTCGTAAGCTTCCGTAATTTCTCCCTCGCTCCCGCTCTTTCCGCTTGATACGAGGCAAAAATTATTTATTCTATCAATATTCAGTTTGTAATACTTCCCGTTAAAGGTCAGTGAATACTTTTCGTTCAGCATTTTATTGTTTCTATTCATTTATTTTTGTAGGTTCATTTGAGAAATACTCCACTACCGCCTGGGTTGCCGCCGCTTCATAGTCAATTCCGAGAGAAGATACATCCTTATCGGCAAGTTCTTTTATTGATTGATTAAGTTGTTCGCATACGGCCATCGGGCTATATTTATCATTTGGACCCCCATACTTTGAAAAGATTAACCTCACGGCAGGAAAGGCACATACAAGTACCGACCCGAGATAAGCACTTTCCGTAACAAACAGATATCGTGCCATTTTTGTGAAACCATCAGCTACTTTCCTGGCAATTTCTTCATCTAAACCATCAAGCATATTTGTTGATTTCCATAACTCATATAACCTTTCCTGGTCGCTACTGATGTCCATCACTTTCTTGCTAAGTTCTTGCAGTATATTCATTTTTCAAGCAATTTTTCAATTATATTCTCATCAGTAAGGAAAAGGCTTAGGGTTTCATAGTGATAATCACAAGGGCAATCCTTATTATATTCCTTTTCTATCCTGATTGCGGTCTTTCCTTCTGGTTTTTCATTAAGAAGCGAAGGGTTTGCGGTTATAAGAACGTCGCATCTATCCCAAATTGTACTTGAATCTGTCGGAAGATATGCTTCACGTATTTTTGTACCTAACTTTGAAAGGAAGAAGTACGTATTTCCAATAGATGCTCCGTATTCCATTGTTGAAACGAACATAACGTCAATTGGTTCATCTGTATCAATGTCCTTGAGCGTCTGTTCAGTCCATTCATTCAGTTGTTCTGTCAGTTTCTTGGTGCAGGTTGGGCATTTTCCGAATAATTCAAACGGGTAATCCTCATAAACGAACTTTTCATAGGCCCTGGTTGTCTTGAAAGGTAGTGCGAGCTCCATATCGTTCGTTGACTCATTGAAATCATCCGGGTCATACTGGTGATTATAGCCTTTTACATAATACATCAGGAAATTATATGTAAAATCCCTCACTACATCGTTAAGGTCAATTGCAATTTTCATTTTTTAATTGTGTTTCTTAAAGAATATAGCTGTAATACAAGTCATTGTCAAGCATTATTCGGTCTTTGATGCTTTTTGAGACAATTTCTTCTCCCTTCTTTCAATCGCCCCAACATTTTCAATGGATAACCCGTCCTTTCTTGGTGCCATTTCCTCATATTTCTTGGTCAAGCTCTCCGTTTTATGTTCTTCAACTATGTCAACGTTCTGTGTAGCACCAACTTCAAAGGTGAGGATGAAATTTCCATCAAAAATTGATATCTTTTTGAACTTCAGGAAGGCAAAATTGTACCAAATGTAATCCTCAGCACCATATGCCTTGTCGGTGGTGAAACTAAGTGCCTGAATATCAAGAAAATCAGTCTTTTTCAAGTTGTTATCCATAATCCTGTGGAGTTCTGCGATAAGAATTGCGTCGGTCTTTGTGAACTGACCGGCTTCTGTTGGCAAATACAGGTCCAATTTAACCTTTCCGGCTTTGGTTTCCCTTACGACAACTTTCGTTACGAAATTTTGCAGAGCGAAACGTGGTGTAAAACCGTTGTATCTGATATCAATAAGTGAAACATAGTCGCCGCCATTCGTGTTTATGGCCTCTTTAAGGTCTTCGGCGGTCATTGAAAAGTTGTTCACCTTCTGAATCTTCTTGTTGTCTTGGATGAGTGTTACATGATACCCCCTTTCGTTGAATACTTCCGGGTGTTTGTCATATTTCATGGCCACTTTCTTTACGGCGATGGCGGACAGTTCCTTTTCAGAACCAACAGAGTCATCCCCAAGGTCTCCGATGAGCGTAACCTCGTATTTGTTTGCCTCACGAGCCACCCTGTAAGACATATCAATGGTCTCCATAACCTCCTGAGTCTTCTTTTCCCGCAAAAGGTCGTTGTAGACACTGTTGATTTCAAGCTTGTGGGATATTTCCTGGTCGTCTCCGTCTTCGCCACTTACCTGTGAGAGCATCGTAGCGTCCGCACTCCGCAATCCTTGAAATAGTCCGTGGAAAAACAGGGTTATGTTCAGGCGCAGTTTATTGAAAAACTTACTCATTACTCAATATCCAGCAATCTGGCCTCCATTTCATTGATTATTCTGAGCCTTACAGCATTTATCTGACCAAGTTTTTGTGACATTTCAGCATATTCTGCCCTCTCCCTATCGTTCATGCTGTCATAGTCAATGCCACGATACATCGCCATCTTATCCTCATATATTCTTCTTACAGTTGCTGCAGCTTTTTCTCCGGCAACCAGTTCCTCAAGAGTCATTTTGTCAATTTTCTTTGCCATATTCTTTTTTTTAAAAAGGTAAGTTCTAAACGCCTAAAAGTCAAATTTTGTTTTTTTGTAAGATATTTATGTAAAACTAATTTTTAGAATATATGGCACAGAAAGTTTTAAACGAAGAACAAATGCGTGAATATGTGGAGCAAGAAGTAAGAAAGGCTCTTATGAATGAAGAGATAGATGAAGAAAAAATTCTGAAAAAATTACCAGGATTTTCTTGGGAAACTCTGATTGGCGCAGTACTCGGTAGGGTTGCTGTTGCTCCTATCCTCGTAAAACTTCTAACCTCTCTTGGCATCCCGGCTGATGGGGCTTTCGGAAAATTTATCATTAACACAGCCGTTACTGCTGGTGGTGCATACCTTGGAGACTGGATTGATAAGAATCATAATTTAATTGGTAGTTCAAATGGACCGGATTCCAGCACCTCTTTTGGTGGCGGAGCTGGATATAGTGGTGGCGGAATTGGCGGCGGAAGCAGATAATTTTAGATATGGCAAAGTATATTCTTAGAGAAAGTGAATTACGTACTATGATTGAGGATATTGTGGCAAAAGAAGTTAGCAATATTCTCAACGAGGGTATTGGTTCCGCAATAGGCTCAGCGATTGGAAATACATTAAAATATGGGGCTCTTGGCGTAGTAGCTCCTACAATGCTAGCTGGTAAAGCTTTCAGTAAGGCAAATGGTATTGTAAATGGAAATGATACTATTTTGGGAACTGTAAAAGACTATTTCGGGGGCGGCAATGGAAGTTCAAACGGTTCAAGAAGACAAACCAGGTCTCAGAAGCAATCTGAACGATATCGTGCTGGAAGAGATGTCAGCTTTGAATATGGAAGACCGGAGACCGTTCCTGGCTGGGGCAACAGACTAAAACTTGATAAAAAGACAGAAATAATAGTGCCGGAAGAAGTTTTAGATGATAAAGGGAAATGCGTGCAGTGGGGGAGCAAAACTGGACAGTGGGGTTCATTTGGAAAACACTATCATGATGAGGGTGATAGAATGTGGCAACGAGTATTCAAGGATAAAGAAAACGCACTTATTAGGAACTGTCGCAATGACCAATCAAAACTTGAACGGCTCAAGAAAAAATATAAACGTATTCTTCTTGGTTGGCTTAAAGACAGGGACAGAGCATATGAGGAATATATGGAGTTGAGTGGGGGTTACAGAATGACGAAATTAAAGAAAAGGGTAAGGTGACAAAAAAAGAGAAATACAATGATGAAAACTATAACAACCGAGAGTTAGCAGAAAAAACAACATTAGAAAGGTATGGGGTTAAAAATACAAAACAATCGGAGGTAGCGAAAATGAAAGAAAAAGAAACGTGTTTAAAACGTTATGGCGTTACATCATATCGTAAAACAAAAGAATGTACCGAAAAGATAAGAAAAACTTCAATGGAAAAATATGGCGTTGATAATTGTACCAAAAGTGACGAGTGGAAAAGAAAATGGTATGGGAACAATGAGTGGAACCAAAAAAGGTCTGAAAAAATCTATGACACAATGAAAAAAAATAAAAGATTTTTAATATCTAAACCAGAAAAAATAATATTGGACTTTCTTCTGTCTGAATATCCAGATACCATATTTCAGTATAAAGATAAAAAAAGGTACCCATTTAAGTGTGATTTTTATATTCCCCAAAAAGATGTATTCATTGAATATAACGGCTTCTGGATGCACGGAAAACATAGCTTTGATAAGAATAATGAGGAAGATTTAAAAACATTAAACGAATGGAGCTCAAAACCGCAAAAACAATATAAATTGGCCATAAAGGTTTGGACGGAGATGGACCCCATGAAGTTAGAATTTGCAACTAAAAACAAATTAAATTACATTGTTTTAGAATATGACGACTATAAGGATTTAAATAAAATTAAACAAAAAATAGAGGCATTTTAGCCTCTATTTTTAAATATTATATACAATTTTTGATATTTGGACCCATTGACTATCCTTGTACTCATCAAGATTATGTGAATTTGTATAACTCATTGAAGATTTTAAATAGTCGGTTTCGTTTTCAGCCCACCCAGCAAGAGAATATTCTACCTTCTGATATTTGAAAAGTCCTTCTGATGTTTTTAGTTTTTTAACTTCGTTTCCATTTGCATTATTAATTAAGGCTTGGGCTATTTTTGTTGACTGACCGAATAGCTCCTTCCATACCGTGAGTTTTCCTTGCTTGATTAGGGACATCACTTCTCCGTACTTTTTCTTCGGCACTTCACGGCCGAAGTAAAACAGGGTCTTGAGCGGTCTTGCAATCTTTTTTCCTCGTATGTTCCAATAGAATGTACCGTAGGTCGTTTTTCCGGCGCTCTCAATCGCCTTGTTGAATAGGCTTCCAATCATAACGTAATCAGCATATATAAGTGCTTTCTGTACGTCCCTGAACCCGTGGATACCTCCGTCTGCGATTATCTTGCACTTCCCGTTTATGGACTTCTTAATTTCATAGATTTCTTTTAAAAGGGAAAAAACCGAGTAGAAAATTCCCGTGTTACTTGCGGTGCTGCATACGTTTCCCGAACCCACGGTACACCTACAGTAATCGACACCGGCTTCTTCGTAGTATTTGTACGTTTCAGGATTTGCAATGTTTCCGGTCATTATGACAATTGATTTACCGTATTTTTCCTTGATTTCTTTGACAAGGTCCAGGAGGCATTTCATGTGCCCGTTTGCGAGGTCAATACAAATCCTGAGTGGTTCATCAGTGCTCCGTACTGAAAGCATTGACATTATCTGTACAGATTTGTCAATGAAAACCTCCTTTGCCTCATTCAGTGAAAACGCAACAAAATTATCTTCATTCTTTTCAAGAAATTCGGTTCTTACATAAAGCGGGTAACTTCTTGGTATTACTGTACGAATTTTTGCTGCATTGAAGTCCCCGGTATTTTCAATTGACACGACGGAACTCATGCAGCTCGCGAAAATCGGCAAATACCCGTCTTCATCATACGGAATGCACTGGGAGCGGCTACAGATATCCGTAACCGCCTCCGGCACAATCGTAATGTCGTCGTAATTCAGTTTAAGGTCCTGCATATTACTCCTCGTTCAGCTTATTAAAACGCTCGCGCTCAATGGCATATGCGAGTTCATTTGCCTGACGTACGATGGTTGTAAGGATATTAACTACATACTTGCGGCTCTTGGCCTCTTCACCGTCTTTGTCCAGCGAGCAGATTGCCTCAAACTCAATTGGGGAAAGTTTAACGCCGAGATTCATTGCATTAAGTGCGCTTCTCTCGCCGAATTTCAGACATCCTTCGGTCTCGGCGAACTTGTAGAGCATTCCTCTCTTGTCAATCTCCCACTGGTTGTCGTTCGGCTCATACATCTCAATCTTGGAGAGGTGCTGGATTAGACATACCTTCAGAAGCTGTTCCTTCGTCACATTAGGGAATGTTCCGCATACCATCTTGGCGATGCGCTCCGCGATTGACGAGAAAAGGTTGATGTGTGAAATAAGAGCTCCAGGATATGCGAGGCCGGTTTCAATTGAAAGGGCTCCGGCAGCGACTTTCAACTGTGCTTTAAGTTCTTCTTCGTCCCAGTGTTCTGCGAGGTTGACTGCTTGCATGTTTCCCCAGAACGTAACCCATTGTTTGTTAAAGTTTTCCTCAGAAAGTGTAAGATTCTTCATAATGCTATCTATTAAATTAAACGATTATCTGCACTATTAATATACAAAAAATTTGTCGGTCTTGCAATATATTTATATTATAAAGGAAACGAACATGTCAAAAAATTGGAAGCTCATACATATTAAGAGCAAGCAACGGGGAGAGGATGAACTTTCCCCGAAGCTTCCTACTTGTGAACAACTTGAATACGGGGAGATTGCAATAAATTATGGTAAGGATATTGAGACCATTGCAATCCGTAACGAAAATGATGAAATAATCAAATTTATTCCGGAACACAAGATTAAGGAATATGTTGACCAGAGAATTGCGGAAGTTATGGCTCTGATAGAAAAACAATCCAATGAAACAGAACCGGACGACAACAATTCAATTGACTCTGGAGAATATTAAAAATAGAACGGACCTGTTATTGACCCACTTGATTGTGAGTCCGTTTTTCTTAATAGTTGATTTCTCTATTTCCATATTCATCAGTTGAAACCGTAAAGTCCGAGCATTTTACGCCTTCAACCGCAACAATATCGCATAGGATTTCAAATAGGGTATCCTTGTTCGCCTTTCCATCACTTAAATCACCGCCACGTTTCCATGATTCAAGCGGAAGTTCCATCCTGCAGTCATATCCGCAGTTCATGTAGTCCCCGTGAAAGAAGAAATAATACACGTAATTCCTGGTGTAGAGGACCATTCTGTAACGAATTTCACCGTTGTCTTCAAATTTGAAAAATACGGTGGTCGGTCTTTTCATATTAAAGTTCTCAATGGCTCTTTTCATGAACGGATATGTGCTGGTTATCTCATTTTCATCGCAAATCGTCCAACCTTTCAATACCGGGTGTCTTTCAATCACTTCCTGCCAGTGTTTTCTTGTTTCAGCGTCCATCATTCCTTCACCCAGTTTATACCCTTATCCGTTGTCTTGTATGTTCCTGTGGTGAGTCCTCCATTTGAAACCGACCAAAGAACCAATTTCATAACCCATTCCATATTGTTCGTGATATACAGGTAAAGTTCCCACATATGGTCTTCCAGTTCCTTCGGGTAAACCTTTCCTTGGGCGCCGTCATCTATCGCCTCTCCGTAGTGTCCAGTAATGAGCGCCACATCTTCCATAACGTAGGTACCGCCAAACATATTCCATTGGTTTACGCCCCATCCGTTCTGTGAAGCCTCGTCGTTATATTCATTTATCCTGTTCCTGATGTCAAACAATTTGCTGTGAAGACGGGAGAATTTCTTCGCGTCTTCCTTCGGCATTTCGTCAATTTCCTCCATCGCGTCAATAATCGGCTGTATCGGTAGTTCTTCGCCGAATTCAAAAGCGTGAAAATCAATGTTTTGTATGAGTCGTATATGCTCTTCTGTCAATGTAATTCGTTTAGCTGCCATATCGTTCTTTTTTAATATTATACTGAAAAAACCTTTACAAATCAACTTTTTCGGTGTTTATTACTTATGGATAAAGAAACAGATATGGCTAAAAAGAAAACGGAAGAAGAAAAGAAACCGACGGAAAGATGGAGGGGAAGGTGGCCCTGGCCTAAAGATTTTCCTGAAAAGTACTTTGATTTGCTCGATGAAAGATATGATGTGATTGAGAGGTGGGAGGCTGACAGAAGAAAACAGGGGCCACCATTCAATGAGCAGTTCTGTGCCGATGTTTACTATGTAGCCGATAGTATGACGAAGGACGATTCATTCAAGGGAAAATTCAACCCGGAGGAACTTTACCAGGAGATGTGCGATACGATGAAGGAGATGAAAAAGGGAAAGAAAGAGTATTCCATATACGATGAAGTCAAAATGCTTGGAAAAGTAATGGATAACCACAGAAAAAAACAATAAATGACTAAATATCAACAAATTATGAACTTTAATGAAGCAAAGAACAAACTTGAGGTCTATAAAAAGACGCTTGAACATTCGGTAAAGATGTATGAGGCGACCCTTAGGGAAATGATTGAAAGAAATGCAGATAAAAACGCGGTCAGTGTCGTATTGGAAATGAAGGCTGATACAGAAAACCAGATACGTGAAATTGAGGCATCACTTGCAAATGTTGAACGGCAGGAAGAACAGACACCTATGGTTTTATTCAATGAAACGGTCGACAAACTTTTCAAGGGCTTCAATCCATATTTCAGACATCGTTTCGTTGTTGATTTTGGAACTAATGAAATAAAGGATTACTACATTACCAGGGTTAACTACACGGATGAATACCTGAATGTCGTGTTCCGTGACAGCGAGGAATTCTTTACGCCAAAATACCTGTCAAAGAACAAACATTTTGACACGGTAAAGGTATACTTACTTAGCCCACTTGGAGAAAAGAAGACAACTATTGAATTCCGTAATGTAAATCTTGAAACATTTAAGCAAGACCCACTCTCGTATGACCGCGACGAAGATGAGATACTGACCACCGACGTTGTTTTCAAATGTGACGTTGTTGTATATGAATAAAAAAGACCCTCATTTCGGGGGTCTTTCTTTTTTATGAGTTTCTGAGTGATTCAATTGCCATTATAGCATAAGCTGCGAGGTCCATAAGTGTATCCTCAATGCTTTCACTCTTTACTTCCTGTTCAACTCCCGGCTTTGTAAGCGATTTAAGACGTTTCATCTTGTCATTGAGCCGGATTACGTAGCTGATGAGGCCGAACTCCTTATAAGATTCGTGGGCCGCGTTTCCGTAGTCCTTGTTCTTCCTTGCGTGGAGAGCCATAAGGTCCCGGCATATCCCGTCAAAATCACCAGGAATCATACCCTCTTCAACAATCTTACACTCAGGGGCAACGTATTCCTTTTTGTCTTGCTCACGCTCTTCTGCGGCTTTCTGACACGCTTGTACGAACTTTTTGAACTTCTCAAGACGACTGGGCTGTTTTTCAATGCCAAATATTTTGCGAGCGATTTCAAACATATCTTCTTCGCTGATTTTTTTGGACACATCAATATTTTCCTTCGGCATATAACCCTTGGAAAGCTCCTTGATTGCGTTCATTATCTCGTCGGTCTTCTCCTGGATGAACTTCTCCTTGAGCTCTTCTTCCTGTTCCTTGGTCAACAGACATTCATCAGTAAGCAAGCACTTTTTTGTTTCTGCTTGCTCTTGTTCCTCGGTTTTTTCTTCGTAATGCGTTAGTTCCTTCGCTTTCGTCACTCCGTTTACAGTTGCACCGATTGGAAGCGCCTCGGCAATGTCCTTATTTACGGGCTTCACACCATTAATTTCAATCTCTTTTATCATGTTTTTTAACTTTTCTTCTGCCTTATCTCTATATGGATTTGGATTATTCTGTCTAATTATATGGTCTCTCGGGTCGCACTGTTTCTCTATTTTGATTTCCTTTGCCATCACTTTATCAATTATCTATTATTATCTACCAACATGAACATTACACCTCTAAGCGCGTCTCTCCAATTCATCGGTTCATGAAGTCCCTTGAAATCTGTCTTGTACTTTGTCTTGTCCAGAACGGAGTAGTACGGCCTCTTAGTCTTGGAAGCGTATTGCTTTGTGGTTACACCGTTGATTTTGGTGTATTTTGAATTGGCCCCGTTAAGCTTCGCATTCAATTCAACGTCATAGTCATAAATCTGACAGGCAAAGTCATACCAGGAAGCAACACCCTCGTCAGTAAAGTGATAGATGCCGTTTTCAAGCAGCGGAATAGTATCCTTTCCTTCAATCGGCGTCATGGTTTCAACGATGTTCACGATGAGGTCCGCGAGATTTCCGGCATATGTGGGGGTTCCAATCTGGTCGTTCACAACGTTCAGCTCGTCCTTCTCGTTGAAGAGGCGCATCATTGTCTTAACGAAGTTGTTTCCGTATTCACTGTAGAGCCATGCTGTCCTGAAAATCAAGTACTTGCACCCGCTTTGCTGGATAAATTCCTCGCCCATGGCCTTTGTCTTACCATAAACTGATGTCGGGAGTGTCATCCTTTCCTCGTTATAAGGGAAGAAAGTCTGTCCGTTGAAAACATAGTCGGTTGAGATGTGGATTAGTTTTGCCCCAACAGATAGTGCGGCTTCGGCAAGGTTCCTGGGTGCGAGAGCATTTATTTTTGCGGCGGTATCATAATCGTTTTCCGCCTTGTCGACATTCGTATAGGCCGCACAGTTTACGATTACGTTGATGTGGCTGTTCTTGACAAACTTCTTGACCTCTTCTTCGTCAACAATGTCAAGATATTCAGTATCAGCGTCGTCACTTCCAACAACGTCGCTGTAAATGTAGGTGTTTTCGGTCTCTTTAAGGGATTTCACCTTGTCACGGATGCACTTTCCAAGCTGTCCGTTAGCTCCTGTTACAAGTACATTCATATTAAAGGTCTTTTAGTGTGGTTATTCTGTTCTTGTCTTTTTCGGATAAAATCAGTTTTCCGTCATGAACATCCAATAGCCTTGATATGTATGTTTTCAAGTCTATTTTTTCGGAACAGGCATCGTCTGCAATGTTGATGTCTTCGTCGTCCCACCTAATGCCACCTTCACTTTCTTTGTTGTAGAAATTATCGCACTTATATTCAAAAACAGCTTCATCGGTCAGAACGAAAAATCCGTGAGCAAAACCTCTCGGTATGAAAAACTGTTCCTTGTTTTCTTCTGTAAGCCAAGCTAACCCTCCCTTACCGAAAGTCGGACTGTCTTTCCTTATATCAACAGCAAAATCGATAACACCGCCCTTTAAGACTCTCACAAGCTTTGCCTGTTCGTATGGCGGTTTTTGGAAATGAAGTCCCCTGAATACAAACTTTGATGATTTACTCTCGTTCTCTTGCAAGGCATGAAAGTCGTACTTGCCTTCCGTCTTCTCGTTGAACTCCTTCTCGTTGAAGACTTCATAAAAATAACCCCGGTCGTCCTCATGCAGGTCGGGGTGTATAAGCAGGACATCTTCCAGTCCATTCATCGGTTCTATTCTCATATATGATAAATCAGTTATTCTTTAGATAATATACTAAAAAACAACCGAAATATCAAATATTAAAACTGCATTGTATGCAACAATTCCTTTACGGATTTCGTGTATTCCTCATCAAGCGAAATAAGGTTTATGTACTCATTGTTGATGATGTCCTCACACATTACGATTGGAGAGTGTGAGACCGTTATAATCTGTGTTCCCATTTTTTCACAAATGGTCGGGAACGCGTTGTGATAAAGGTTCCATACTGTCACGATGTCAAAGTTAACCTCCGGCTCATCAAATAGTATTGTCATCGGGACCTCCTTGTCGTAATTCTCAAACTGCTGGAAATACTTGTCCTGGGTCTTGTAGGACTTGTACCATGTATCGTTCTGCCTCTTGTTTTTTAAGAAGGGCTCAAATATTTTCTTTATGGTCAGTCCTCTTTTCTGGTATTCAAGGACGTTCCCGAGCATCCACATTGCCCTTTT
>Ga0256404_1002161_pt1 | contig 44454 bp, 34 predicted proteins | sample RumenRJG_01DNA_FD_185990 | JGI IMG/M metagenome (GOLD analysis project Ga0256404, IMG submission 185990) | Bovine rumen microbial communities from Lethbridge, Alberta, Canada - RJG_01 | ecosystem: Host-associated > Mammals > Digestive system > Stomach > Rumen | place: Canada: Alberta | collected... | reverse complement strand
ACCAACCTGAGAGCACACTTATTCTTCTGATCTCGGCGTTTTTGGACGGAGATTGGAAGAGGGTATATGATTATGCGTTGGAAAACGGATTTCGTTTCCTCAGCTATGGAGACAGTTCACTTCTTGTAAGAAACAAATCAAATAAATAACTGTATATTATGGAAGACTATCAACTTGAAAGTATCGCCCCGTATTCGGACGAAGAAGCTGTAGAAGCTCTTGGAAAGGTGGCCAACCACCCTTCAGTCCCGTGGATTTCCAAATATATATTTCCCAATCAGCCCGAGACATATCTGAGAGATATTCTGAAAAGCATCCACAGTATCGATGAATTCCAGAGCATTGTAATGTCAAAGGCTGTCGAATGGGTTATTGAGAAATCTGTCCGCAACTTCTCTTATGACGGACTTTCCAAAATCCAGTATCTGGATGGGAAATTCCTGGCCATGTCCAACCATAGGGACATTATTCTCGATCCCGCGTTTACTCAAATCATCCTCTTCAGGAATAAATTGCCGATGACTGAAATATGCGTCGGAGACAATCTATTGAAGCAGCGTCCGGTCGAGTATCTGATCCGTTCCAACCGTATGATCAAAGTCATCAGGGGCGTTTCAGCCCGCGAATTATACCTCTCTTCGCAGGTCCTGTCGAAATATATCAGAGAGACCATTACTTCTGGAAAGAGCTCAGTTTGGATCGCCCAGAAACAGGGAAGGACAAAAGATGGTATCGATGTGACCGAACAAGGACTTCTCAAGATGATTGATATGAGCGGAGGAAAGGATTTCGTCCAAAACTTCCTTGAACTGAATGTCGTTCCGCTAAGCATTTCATATGAATACGAACCTTGTGATATCCTTAAGGCGAGAGAGATTCTTATCTCCAGAACTCAAAAATATGTAAAGACAGAGAATGAGGATCTTCAGAGCATTCTTCTTGGTATCAAGCAGTATAAGGGCAATGTGCACCTCAATATCGGTGACGTTCTGACCGAAGAAGAGATCAGAAGCGCAGCAGTCTGCGACAAGAACGATCGTTACCAAGCCATCAGGAGCGCAGTAGACAAGAGGGTCATTATGGGCTACAGGCTATGGAAGACCAATTACATGGGCTACGACCTCGCCAACCATACGTTTAAATACGCAGACAGCAAATATACTCATGAAGATCTCGAGGCGTTCACGGAATATACTGAGCATCAGCTCGATAATGTCGAGCCTACTCTCAACAGGTCAGATCTTAGAGAGATATTCCTTCGCATCTACGGCAATCCCGTGATGATGAAAGAAAAACTGAAAGAAGAGGAAAAGAATTCCTAGTTTTTGATATGCACATCGAACTGCTGGAAAGGGAAAGAAATGCCCTTCTCCGGCAGTTTTTTGTATATTGCTTCAGTTATATCGTAATACACTTCCCAATAGTCGGAAGCCTTAGTCCATACGCGGACTACAAAGTCGATACTGCTGCCTCCGAGTTCGCGGAGTCTTACCATAGGATCGCCGGCACCGGGAGTGGTCGAATCCAATGTTTTAGGGTGAGAATCAAGTATTTCCAGAATCAAAGACTTAACCTCTTCTACATCGCTTCCATACTCGACAGAAACCATCTTATCGACCCTTCGGAGATCTTTGGCCGAATAGTTGTCGATATTGCCATTGGCAAGAGTTCCGTGGGGGATAGTAACAAGACGGTTGTCTATTGTCCGTATTTTGGTACTAACAATATTCATCGACTCTACAAATCCAGCATATCCCTGGGCTTCGATATAATCTCCAACTTTGAAAGGCTTGAAAACAAGCAGCATTATTCCGCCCGCAAAGTTCTGAAGGGTACCGCTTAGGGCCATACCTATCGCTACTCCGCCGGCTGCCAGAAGAGCTGCCAGGGAAGTTGTGTTGATACCGAGGGTGCTGACCATTATTAAAATCAGAACCACCCACAGCATTATCGAAACAAAACTATTGACGAATGAGACCAGAGTCGGTTCGGACCCTTTTTTCTCAAATCCCCGGGCGACCAGTTTCTTTATCTTTCGAATCAGCCATGCCCCGATAAAATAGATTACAAGAGCGGCTAGCACCTTAAGGCCGAATTCAATAGCCTTATTGACCAATAGCTGAACTATCTCGGCAGGAGTGGAATTCGTAAGGACTTCTGTTATCCGTGCCTCCTTAACGGCTATCGAATCGGCAATTTCCTTTTGTTGAGCGGTATTTATGGCTTGTAGCAATTGAAACATAAGTCTATAAATTTATAAAAAGGTATGCCATATAGGCGCCCCAGATAAGGAACATGATAGCTCCATCTCCACGGTCGATAACCTTCTTGCGGAAAAAGAAATAGCTAGCGAGAATCATCAGAGAGCTGAGCAGCAGAACCCCGATATCGACATAATCCAAATCAGCAAACGACAGGGGATTGATAAGAGCAGAGCCTCCCAGGATGAGAAGGATATTGAAAATATTTGATCCGATGATATTGCCAAGAGCAAGCTGCCCCTTCTTTTTAGCTGCAGCAACGACGCAGGTCGCCAATTCCGGAAGGGATGTTCCTCCGGCAAGAATCGTAATGGCGACGAATTTTTCGCTGACACCCAGCATAGTGGCGAGGGTCGTAGCGGAATCGACAAAGAGACGTCCTCCGATAATAAGTCCGGCCAAGCCGCCTATAATCAAGAGTATTGCCTTGGCAGTCCCTATTTCTTTATCAGAGGAGCCTTCAGAATCCTCTTTTTTGTCGAATTTGAAGCAACTCCATATATAAATAATAAACGCAGCAAGCAGAATGCCTCCATCCAGTCTTGTCAATCCGTTTTCTGCTCCGTATCCAATTGTCGCCTTCATGCCGAGAAGAATCAAAAGGAGAACAACCCCGATATTGATGGGGATATCCCGACGGATATTGCTTCTCGATATAGACATCGGAAGAATCATAGCGCTAAGGCCGAGAATGAGCAAAGTGTTGAAAATATTTGATCCGACGATATTTCCGACTGCAACATCTGCCTTGCCTTGAATAGCTCCTATGAAACTTACAACCATTTCAGGGGCTGATGTACCCATGCCGACAATCGTAAGGCCTATTACGAACTCGCTGATTCCGACCTTTCGGGCAACGGATGAGGCTCCATCTACCAGAAAATCTGCGCCGTAGACGATTAGTGCCAGGCCTGCTAAAAGTAATAATATCTGAACAGTCATACTTATTTTTTGATTAAAGCGCAGACATTTTCAACATGCTGCGTATGGGGGAACATATCGACAGGCTGGACAGCGGTAATTGTGTATTTTTCAGAGAAAATCGCAAGATCACGTGCCTGTGAGGCCGGATTACAACTGACATAGACCATCCGCTCAGGCTCTGCCTCGAGGATTACTTTGGCCACATCCGGGTGAATCCCGGCCCTCGGAGGGTCAAGAATGATGACATCGGGATGCCCGTGCCTGGAGATAAAAGCAGGGGAGAGGACGTCCTTCATATCGCCGGCAAAGAACTCGCAGTTTGTAATCCCATTGTTGGCAGCATTTGTGACAGCATCTTTTATAGCCTCCGGAACATATTCTATACCAATAACTTTCGACGCTTTCGAAGAAACGAATTGAGCAATTGTGCCTGTCCCCGTATATAGGTCATACACAACCTCGTTCCCTTTCAGATCGGCAAATTCGCGGGCTACACTGTAGAGGCGGTAAGCCTGACGCGTATTTGTCTGATAAAAGGATTTCGGTCCGATTTTGAATCGCAGACCCTCCATTTCTTCATAAATGGAATCTTCTCCTTTATATAGAATACATTCCTGATCAGAAATCGAATCGTTGAGTTTACGGTTAATAACGTAGTAGAGAGATGTAATTTCAGGGAAGGCAGCCGAGACTGCATCAAGGAGGGCAGTCCGTTTAGCGACATCGTCCTCATAGAAACACATAATCAACATTACATCACCATTTTCCGCCGTTCTGACAAACATATTGCGGAAAAACCCGTGATTATCCCGAATATTAAAGAACTCGTACCCGTTTTCGACGCAGAAACGCTTGATAAAGAGGCGAATAGCATTACTAGGGTCTCTCTGAAGATGGCAATCCTTAATATCGAGAACCTTGTCGAATAATTTGCCAACGTGGAAGCCAAGTCCGCCTCTGTCTTCAATGGGAATTGATTCCGGATCCTCATCTTTATATACCCATCTTTTGTCTGAAGCCGTGAATTCCAGCTTGTTACGGTAATATTCTGTGAGTTCGGAGGGGAGTGTCGGGCGAATTTCAGGTACTTCAAGATGACCAATTCTTACAAGTTGATCATAGACCTGCTGCCTTTTTGCCTCAAGCTGCATGTCATAAGGGAGAGGCTGCCATTTGCAGCCGCCACAGATGCCGAAATGGGGGCAGAATGGCTTAAGTCTTTTCGGAGATGGAGTAACTGTCCTTATAGTATATCCCTCCATGAAGTTTTTCTTCTTTTTGAAAACTTTCACATCTACGACATCTCCAGGAACGGCAAATTCGACAAAGAGAACCATTCCATCGACATGTGCAATGGCTTTGCCTTCAGCGGCGACGGACTCAATGAGTACGTTTTCCAATATAAGGTCTACCTTTTTTCTTGACATGTATCTTATCCAGCTTTTAAAATACAAATTTACAAAAATCCATTTATTATACGAAAGGGAGGTCTTCTCTATTCTCCAACTTAACATAATATAAATTGTGTAACAAAAGCCCCAAAAGAATAAAATCATTAAACCTGGGGCTAAATTGGAATAATTTACTAATTTTGTGAAAATTAATTTTCGCTTATGAAAAAACGATTTTTCAACTTATTAACACTAACTATTCTCATTTCTTCTACTATTTCGTTTTTCGGATGTAAGGTCGACAACGAGTATAATCTAGACAACATCGATGCGACCAATCTTAGCGTCCTTCCCGGCGTTTCAATTCCTGTCGGATCGTTTAAGATGATTACACTTGGAGATATACTGAAACTAGAGAATCAGGAATTCATCAGTGTCGACAATCAAGGCAATTATTTTTTCAATTTCAAGATGGACGATTTCTCCTACACTTATAACCCTGGAGAAGTCAGGATTGGTCCCAATGTCCTCACTGAAACAAAGACACTTGGGGCAGGTATAACCGTACCTGCACCAGGAGCCTGGAGTTCACTTACCATCGAAATTCCAGCCAGTTTCAGCAGCTCGTTTGAGTTCAAGGAAAACAATTTTGTCAAGGAAATAGTTGCTATCCGTGAGGTCAACTGTGACGCTGTCTTGCATTATCAATTAAAGCCGGAGAGTTCATACCATTTCGGTAAGATTACTTTCCTTGCAAAGAGCGCTTCCGGAAAGGAAACCACAATCACTTTCCCAGAATGGACTGTAATCGAAAGTTGCTCTGATAGCAGAATACAAATAATTGATAATCATATACTTAAACTAAAATCAAATATAACAGTCAGCTCTTCCCAGGGGCTGTCTCTTGACCTAAATATAAAAGGGCTTAAGAATATTCCCGAAGGCCTCGGAGTCACTCCGGACGGGAAATTAGCCCTCGCTGGAGAATTTGTCTTCGACGGTACGCTATCCGCTTCGGGGGCAGATGTGCTTGGCAATTATTCAGGACCTATGGCATTTGTCCTTGACAACCGTTTTTCATACGACTCGTTCAAGGTCAAATCGGCCGTTCTTAAAATGAACGTAAAGCCTAATTTCGTCACCGAGGACTACGAACTGGATAAAATGGAGGATATTGATCTTTCCGGCTCAAAGATTATACTAGACAATCTCAAAGTTTCTGTAGCCCTTGACAACGGCTTCCCTGTCAGCATCTCCGCCAGCACGAGTATGTACACATCCCTGAATGGCACTATTCAGCATATTTATCCCATTCAGATGAACTTCCCTGCCTCAAAAAAGACAGAATACATATTCGTTGGCTCTCAGAGTGCAACCCAGCCAGGAGGCAATTACATTGTCCTTAATGATCTTGACAGCATTCTCAACCCTATGCCGGATAAGTTCGGCCTTTCCGAGATTTCTGCTTCTACAGACCCAGACGAATGGGTTACTTTTGAGACGGAAAAAGACTATGTATCAACTTGTTCCGTTTCTATAAGCGCTCCTGCAGCCCTTGCCGGCGGATCTTCTTTAAGTATTACTGAAGATGTCGAGTTCTCACTTGCAAACATCTCTGAAATTGTAAGAGCGGCAGAGGTATCTCTTTCTGTCGTCAATTCCCTTCCTTTCTCATTGACCGTTGTTCCAGAGCTTCTTGATGGAGAAGGGAAAAAGGTCAGCGATGCCTCTCTTACTGTAGATGGGGAAATCAAAGCCGGTTCTGTCTCCTCCCCTACCGATAATCCTCTTACCATTCACCTTGACGGCGATAATCTCGGAAATGTCACTACCCTTCGTCTGAATCTAACCACAACTTCATCCGGAGAAGCTATCCTCAATCAGAAGCAAGGAGTTGTGTTAAAGGACATCGTTCTTACACTTCCTAAAGGCATAAAGATACAATAATGAAAAAAATAATTACCACTCTCGCAGCGGCCCTCATAGCAACCGCAGCCGTTTCAGCCCAAGGACTCGAGACAGCATACTATCTCGATGGATATACCTTCGGCTACCGTCTCAATCCTTCCTTTATGAGCGAAAGAGGATTCTTTGCTCTTCCAGGAGTATCCAGACTAAGCATAGGAGCCGGATACACTCCGGGTCTTGAAAATATCCTTTTTGTCAAGGACGGTAAGACTGTAACATTTCTCAACACTAACGTCACCAAAGAGGAATTTACCTCTAAGATGAAGGGATCCGACCTTAAGGTCCATCTCACTCCTGACATCAATATCCTGGCCCTGGGCTTCTGGAATGGGGATGCATTCCATACTTTCGACGTATCATTGAAGGCAAATATGGCCGGAGCCTCCCCCTATGACCTATTCCGCCTTCTGAAATGCGGGACTGAAGCATCAGACGTTTTTGATCTTTCCTCAAACAGAGTTCATGGAAGCGCCTATCTCGAGGCCGCTTTCAGCAGTGCGTTCGACGTAGGAGACAACCTTTCCATAGGATACAGAATCAAAGGTCTCGCCGGTTTGCAGTACATCGATCTCAATCTTTCCAAGATGGATTTGAACCTCGGAAGAGAAAAGTGGGAGATTGCAGCTTCCGGAGATATGTTTGTTTCGGGAGACTTTTTGAAAGTTCCTGGAAAGTATGATGAGGAGCTAGGAAAAAGGGTCGTCGATGTCGAAAATATTGAACCGACAAGTGATTTTGATATCCACAGATTCAGACCTGCCGGATACGGAGGTGCTGTAGATATCGGAGCGACATGGAGGCCTTTTGACTTTCTAAGTGTCAGCGGTGCTGTTCTGGATCTTGGCGGAATCTCCTGGAAAACAACAGCTTATGCCCAAACTCCAGATATGGCTTATACCTATACTCCTGCGGAGGATATGAGTTTTGAGACTGCTTCTGAGTCTATAAGTGACCAAATCACCAATGCTACATCAGCCCTTTCAAGCATGCTCTACATGGAGATGAAAGAGGAAAACGGGAAAGGTCAGTTCAAAATGCTTCCATGGTCGGCTAACGTAGGAGTCAACCTTCGAGCTCCTTTCTACGACAGGATCTCCCTGGGACTTCTCGGTGTACATCGCCATGGTCCCGCCTTTAACTACAATTCAGCAAGGGCATCCCTGAACTGGTCTCTGTTTAAATGGTTCAGCATTTCCGGAAGTGTAGCAAAGGATAATCTTAAAACCACATCTTATGGAGGAGCCATCAATTTCCATCCGGGATTGCTTAATATCTTCCTCGGATTCGACAGTATCCCTACCACAGTAATTCCTGTCAAAGCTATTGACGATGCCCTTGCAGATCTTCCCTTCAAGATTCCTTTCGCGGTCGGTATTCCTAAGAGCCGCTTCAACACCGGGATATTCTTTGGAGTCACATTGTCTATGGGACAAAGACATCGCGATTTCGCCGGGAGGCGTTACGTTAAAAAGGTTGAAACAGAATCTCTTCCTTCTCTGGAACCAATGGAGATGATTGTCCCTGAAGGTGAAGAAGTCAAAAACTCAGAGCCATTGACAACCCCAACTTCCCCAGACACAAATTATTGACAGAGATGCGGTAATCCGCTATCGGCATATGAGAATCCGGATCCAGAAGGTCCGGATTTCTTATTGACATATTCGCAGAGATCATAAAATCGAGGCATGTCGCCTTCGAAAGAACAATCCGATAGCCAGCACCGATTCTGCCAAGAATTACAGAGCGGCGCTCGACATCGGTAATGCCAACTCCCCCACCGGCGAAGGCAAATAAGCCGTCAGAATGATATCCCTTATTGAAAAAAGCTCCCCTCAAAACTATTGGTACTACCCTAACGTTCCTGTCAACGCCCTCATAACCGGAGTATAGGGAAATTTGAAACCGGTTGGCAATGAGATAACCGACATTGGCCCAAAAAACACCGTTGACTTTGCCTCCGAAAGAAAGGGATGAATCATTCATCCTGTATCCGCTTTCTATAAGATAGTTGTAATCATGGTACCTGATGGCCGAGAAGCTCCCTCCCCACTCTACTCCATACGTAAAGTTTCCAGCTCTAGTAATGCTAGAGGTAACAAGTATTAAAATTATGGAAAACAAGACTTTACGCATAGTTAAAACATATAGGATACGGACAATTCAGGCATATAACTCCTAATAAGCCCATTGTAGTATGGTCTGAGAACATTGCCTCCGTTCGGGGCTTTGGTATGATGGAGACCCAGCTCTGTTGAAAAACGAAGTTGGAGAATGACACTTCGCGGTGTAACGAACATCACCCCTAGATGGCCCGACAGAGCCAAAGTAGTCCCGTACCTTGTATCATTGTCTCTCAGATAGCCAGCCATCACACCGGGACCGGCTATAATTCTCATATTCGAACCGCTTGGGATATCTTTTTGGTAGAGGGTAATATGACGTGAAAACGAAACTTTATATCCAGGGAAATCCACCCATCCTCTCATAACTCCGGAGAGATCCACCGAGGCCTTTATCTCATTATAATAATCATCTCCAAGGCGTCCGAACACTATTCCTGCCTCTTTTTGAGAAAAGTTGAGACCGGCTACAGAATGCCCCCCCGCTCTCGCTTCTTTCACCTGAAAGAGAGAGAGAACCAGCACAAAAGAGAGTATTACAACCACCTTTCTCATTCGTTCTGCTAATTTAGCAAATAATTGCGGTTGCTCTCAGTTTTTTTTGCAAAATGGGTCACAATTGTTCAATTAATAAAAAAATCATATATTTGTATGATTGTACTGAAAATAACTAACCCTACCTATTTATGTCAGTTATCATTACTGAGGTAAAGACGAAGAAAGAACTTCGATTATTCGTCAAATTCCCTATGAATCTTTACAAGGATTCTCCCTATTATGTTCCCAACCTATATTTTGATGAAATGAACGCCTTGGATCCCGCTAAGAATCCGATGTGTAAATACTCAAAATTCGTCAGGTTCCTTGCTTGGAAAGACGGGAAAGTTGTCGGACGCGTTGCCGGAATTATCAATGAGATCGCCAATCGCGACAGGGACCATAAAGAAGTCCGTTTCGGATGGTTTGACTTCGTGGATGACAGGGAGGTCTCAAAAGCTCTTCTGGAAAAGGTTATCGAATGGGGAAAATCTTATGGAATGACTCAGATTTCCGGTCCTCTTGGATTTACTGATTTCGATAATGAAGGAATGGTGGTCGAGGGATTTGACCAGATCAGTTCGTTCATGCTGAAATTCAATTATCCATATTATCGGGAGCATATGGAAGCTCTTGGTTATGAGAAAGTTATTGATTGGCAAGAGTATAGAATCTTCGTTCCTGAGAAGGTCCCCGAAAAAGTCTCCAGGATAGCCGAGATAGTCGCTGACCGGTATAAACTGCACGTCAGGAACATCACTAAGAGAGATATCAACAAGGAGAAATACGGCCAGAAGCTATTTGACCTTATCAATAGGACATACTGCGAGCTGTACGACTTTACCGTCCTTCCTCCGGAGGTAATCGACAGCTATGTGGACACTTACCTTGGATTTATCGACCTCAGATACGTTGTAGTAATAGAAAATGAAGAAGGGAAACTGGTGGCCCTTGCCATCACAATGCCTTCCCTTGCCCATGCCGTCCAGAAAGGCGGAGGATATCTCTTCCCCTTCGGTTGGTGGCATATTGTCAAATCCATGTATCTTAAGCACGAAGAAGCGCTTGAACTGATGCTCATCGCAGTAGACCCCGACTATCGCAACAAGGGAGTCAATGCTATGCTTTTCAACGAACTTATTCCGAGAATCATCGAGGGCGGTTTCAAGTACGGCGAATCCAATGCCGAGCTGGAGACCAATAACAAGGTTCAGAACCAGTGGGATCTCTACGAAAAGCAGCTCCAGAGAGTTAGGCGCATCTTCGGTAAGTCAATTTAAAAGCAATGCAGACCTCGCTACTACCACCTCTTCCGGAAAGGATGAGACCCAAAAGTCTCTCCGAATATGTGGGCCAGAAACATCTGGTCGGCGAGGGATGCATACTAAGGAACATGATTGAAGGAGGGAATCTTTCCTCCTTTATTCTATGGGGCCCTCCCGGAGTAGGCAAGACCACTCTCGCCCATATTATCGCGGAAACACTTGACAGAGAGTTCTTTACCTTATCGGCTGTCACTGCCGGAGTAAAAGATGTAAGAGAGATTATAGACAAGGCAAAATCGAATTCCATCTTCCGCCGTAACGCCCCTGTTCTTTTCATTGACGAGATCCACCGTTTCAATAAAGCTCAGCAGGACGCCCTGCTTGGTGCTGTAGAAGCAGGGACTATTGTCCTTATCGGAGCCACGACAGAGAATCCCTCTTTCGAGGTAATCACTCCCCTTCTGTCACGCTGCCAGGTATTCGTCCTTAAATCATTGGAAGTCTCTGATCTAGAGGTTCTTCTTTCCAGGGCCATCCATGAGGATGAACTCTTGAAAACTAAGAACATCGATCTTAAGGAAACAGAAGCCCTCTTCCGATATAGCAGCGGCGACGGGAGGAAGCTTCTGAATGTGCTCGAAATCGTGGTAGACGCCCAATCCGGAAAAGATACTATTGTCATTGACAATGAGACCGTTACTGCATGCATCCAGCAGAACATGGCTATCTATGATAAGGGCGGCGAGATGCACTATGACATTATTTCCGCCTTTATAAAGAGCGTACGCGGATCCGATCCCAATGCGGCTGTATATTATCTTGCAAGGATGCTTTCAGGCGGTGAAGACCCTCTTTTTATCGCTAGAAGGCTCTGCATACTCGCAGCCGAGGATATCGGACTGGCAAATCCAAACGCACTCCTCCTTGCCAACGCCTGCTTTGACATAGTGAACAAAATAGGAATGCCGGAGGCACGAATCCCGCTTTCTGAATGTACGATATATCTGGCTTCTTCGCCGAAGAGTAATTCTGCATATATGGCGATCGCAGCTGCGCTGGACGCCGCTTCAAAGACTCAGACAGCGTCTGTACCACTCTATCTCAGAAACGCTCCGACAAAGCTTATGGAAGACCTCGGATATGCCGACGGATACAAGTACGCCCACGACTTCCCGGGTCACTTTGTAGACCTTGAATTCATGCCTGAAGGCCTCCAGGGGACAGTTTTCTATGAACCGGGGGACAATCGACATGAAAACGCACTGCGTTCTTATCTGGAGCAATGCTGGGGGAAATATTATAAAAAAGATCAGAAAGGATAGCCGATTCCGAAATGGATTGTCCGGTTGTCCCGTTTAAGCCACTGCCCTGGGTTGATCCACCTTTCTCCCGGATCGTTGACCGGATTATGGACCTTCATACCCATATCGACCCTGACGAGAATCATCTTCGCGTCGACTCTGAGGCCTATTCCCCAGTCTGCTGCTATGCTACCGGGCAAAGTCTTGAATGAAAACTTCTCGTCATCAGATAGGAACGAGCCCATTCCCCAGATGTTACCGGCCTCCGCGAAAACGGCTCCCTTCAGAATCGATACAATTCCAAACCTATATTCCATATCCAGTTCGAGCTTCACATCGCCTGTCTGGTTCGGAATGATGAAGTATTCGGCAGGCTTTGAATTACCTGGACCGAGGGTTCTTGCCTGCCATCCCCTCATACTGCTGGCTCCTCCTGCATAGAATTTCTTCTCGAACGGGAGCTGAGTAGAATTGCCATAAGCGTATCCCGCTCCTGCAAGGAACCTGAGGGCAAGGGCTCTGGATCCTCCGAAAGAGAAAGTTTTTCCAAGCTGCATCTCGCCCTTTACATACTGAGAATATGGAGTCCCCCATATCAGTCTGGAGCCGCCTCCATCCTGAGGGAGATAAGGATTGAGAAGACTCAGCACATTACCGGAGAGGTCAACCCCAAGCCGGGCATAATGGTAGGATCCTTGCGGGCTGGCGGAAGCATCGGTTGTATAATAGAATGTCCCGCCGACTCCGAAGTCGCAGTGGTTGTGGTATACGTTACTCAGATAGGGGTCATTGCTAATGGACTCCCGGAATTGCCTCGAGATATCGAAAATCCGAACCAGATTGACCTGGAGCGGGTAGACCTGATAATACAGATGGTTGCTGAATTGAGTGCCACTATAGCCGTATGAGCCATTAATAATGGACATTCTGAATTCAGGACGATTCTGGTAGTTGAAAGAGGCCGTCACATCAGTTCTCGGAATTGACGGACCTTTGAAAAGCCTGTTCGGGAAACCCAGCATCTTCGGAAAACTGATGCTGGCTGAGGCACCGAATTCAGTGGACGAAATCTTCTGCGAGGGATTGGATTGGAAGTTACCTTTGAGGCTGACATTTAACCGCTCTCCTCCGTGGAAGATATTCTTATGGTAGTAGTTGAGCTGCGGAGAAATACCGAAAAGACCGGTCGAGTTGGTGGATCCCTCAAGATTGAATTTGAATCCTTGCAGACGAGAATGTTGGAGATTGATTGCCGCATCGACCTTATTTGTATCCACCTCCGTCAGAGAGACATTGACACTGTTGAACACATTCAGATACGACATCCTGGAATATGTATTGTTCACAACGCTCTCCCTGTACATCTGCCCCGGATGGATAAGGTTGAAATCCGAAAGAATTCGAGGACGTATACGGATATTGTCATCATGAGTAATCGAGACGTCATTGAAATAGTATTTCCTCAAGGGGCGTGCATCGGCTTCCGTGCCGGTCCTCACATATTCTTTGACCGCCATAGTGAGATGGGCGATGCCGGGATCGGAGAGCGTATCCGCAACGAAAGAATAGTGGTTTTTGGTAAGACCATAGTAACCCATATTCCTCATTACGGAAGACGAACGGACAGATTCTTCTTCCAGAGTTGAAGCAGCTAAAAAATCTCCTTCCTTAATAGAGATATTTTCTACATCCGAGAGAAAATCCTCTTTGAACTCCCCTGCATCGGGCAAATCAAATTTTATTGAACCAATCCTGAACCTTTTCCCGGGATCTACAAGATATGTCACATATACATTGCGCTTCCTTACCTGGACCATACTCTCAACGCTTGAACCATAGTACCCGATGTATTCAAGATGGTTGAGCATACTCTTGACAGTTGCATCGACGGCAGCAGGATTATATGCCACCGGCGGCTTTCCCAGCTTACGCAAGAAGCGGTTCAAAAGAGACTGGCTGTTCTCATTGGAAAGATTATAAATCCCAATCTGAGGATCCCAGGCGCCGACTGCTTTCTGAGTAATATAACCTTCCATTTCAGAAGGTGGAACTATATTGTCACGAACAAGAACCCGGTTGGCAGCCAAAGAATATTCCCCATCAGGAAGATGCCTGGTCATACTACATGATACTGCCGTTAGGGCAGCAATCGCGGAAAGTATGAGAACATGTAGTTTCATCTTGGCAAAAATAACACTTTTTATAGTTATATTTGCATGAAAACAAGATAAAAACAGATGACTGCTGCAGAATTGAAAACAGTTGCTTCCCTCGGAAAGAAGAAATTCCGCGATGAGACGGGATTGTTCGTAGTCGAGGGAGAAAAGATGGTCTCTGAAGCCCTGGATTCCGGATTTGAAGTGGTATCAGTATTCCGGATTGAAGATATCGGGCAGAAGAATATGGAAAGGATTTCTTCGCTTGCCTCCCCTTCTCCTGTTCTAGCGGTTCTCAAGCAGCCGGAATCCGTCAAAAATCATAAACCATTTCCTCTCGACAAGGGACTTTATCTCGCTCTTGACTCTATCAGGGATCCCGGTAATCTTGGGACTATCCTCAGAATAGCAGACTGGTTTGGAATCGATGCCGTCTTTGCTTCGGAGGATACGGTAGAGCTTTTCAATCCGAAAGTTGTACAGGCCACAATGGGTGCGATATTCCGTGTTCCTTTCCACTACTGCGACATACCATTTCTTTGTAAATCAGTTGTTTCTGAAGGAGGGAGCGTGTATGGGACATTCCTTGACGGAGATAATATGTATGGGAAAGATCTCAATACCGGGACAGACTCCCCTTCCGTCATCGTCATAGGAAATGAGTCCAACGGCATTTCCAAAGGTGTAGCTTCGTTTGTTACAGACCGACTGTTTATTCCGCCCTATCCCGCTGACGATCCCGGCTCGGAATCCCTTAATGCCGCCGTTGCAACGGCAATCACAGTAGCTGAATTCAGAAGAAGAACAATATAACACACAATAACCATGGATAGAAGAAATTTTGTAAAGGCCTCTGTAGCGGCAATTGCTGCGACACAGCTTGGCGCTCTCGATGCTGTAGCTAGGAAAAAGCAAAAAGATAAAGCACCGAAGGAGGAGGTAAGACTCTCAGGTGCCGACTGGTCATGTGAGCACGCCGAGGCTCTTCCAGGGGACCTTAAAGTACGTTTTCTCGGGACAGGAGCAGCTGGCTGGAAAAGCCCGACATCCGGTCACAGGCGCAATTCCAGTATTCTTATTGACGGGAAGATCCTAATAGATTTTACCTTAAGCGCCCAAGATATGGTTCCCGAGGGATGCCATCCCGAGATTATCTTCTATACTCACTCTCACGTAGATCATTTCCAGCCCATTGAGGCTCTGAAAGTCGGTGTCAAGAAAGTCTATTTGTCGCATAGCATTATGACCATGGCAGCGAAAGCGTTCGGAAAAGCTGCTGCAGAAACAGGTCTTCCATTCCCGGAACTAATCCCTCTAAGATATGGTCAGTCTGTTATTGAAGAAGGTATCCGGTTCACTGCCATGCCAGCAAATCATTCTACAGGAGACCTTCAGGAGGAAGCCCAGATATACTTGATAGAGAAGAACTTCAATGACGAGGGGATTGCCGGAGTCAGAGTCGTATATGCTACAGATACAGCAGGTATTATGGGACGAGCCGGAAGAATGGCGGGGATTGACAGCCATGTAAAGACCGGCATCGGAGTAACCGGACTCATCATGGAAGCAACGATGAATAATGATGAAGATTTTCGTATCTTCAACCATTCGAGCACCAAGACTGTCGGCCGAACAGCATCTATGCTGCTTGCAACAGGGCGTCTGCATCTCCCTGAAGGTCAGCCGGTCTACCTTACCCATATGGCAAAATCCCTGCAACCGAGCCAGGAAGAGATGGATGCAACACTTCCCTACCCGCTGAGAGCTGCTTATGACGGACTCGAAGTAGTTTTTAAATCTGTATAAGCGTATAATCCTCCGGAGGAACACTTACAGAAACAGAAGACGGGAGAGACGCTCCTAAGTATGAGGATGCGTCTTTAGGAATTATTATCTCCGCTATAACCTCCCTATCGGAAAAGTTGGAAACTATAAGAAAAGTCTTTTTCCCATCAGAACGAAGCCAGGCAAATAGTCTGCTTCGGTCAAAAGAAGGAGACTGGCAATAACAGAGGTCGTACGTTTTTCCGCAGCAGAATGCTGGAATAGAAACTGCGGTTTGGAGTATTTCGCGGTAACGGGAAAGGATTGAACCTTCTTCATCCGACAACCCTCCCCGGATATCATGGAGAGTATTCCAAAGCCTTGAAAGACTTCCAACTCTCCACCAATCGAAGATAGTGGTGCGGCCGTTTATGCCGCTGAAAGGCTCATTATCCATTCCCTTCTCTCCTATCTCCTGCCCTGCATAGAGCATAAATGGAGCCTCATTCAAAAGAAGAGAGACTGCAAGAGCGGGGAGCCCTTTTGCAGCACTTCCGGCGAAGAAATCCGAAGCAATTCGCTGCTCGTCGTGATTCTCAAGGAAATTAAGCATCCGAGGCTGGAGATTGCCGAGGAACTGCCAGCAACGAGTAATGCCTTCCGCAGATGCATTGCCTTGAGTAACGGCCCTCAGGGTATCGTAGAGGCCTGATTTATCGTACAGAAGATCAAATCCGACATCTTCAATGTACTCTCTATAACGGTCCGCCTGATAAACTTCGGCAATGAAGGAAATACCGGGGAATTCTTCTTTAATCCTCCGAATCAGCCATTTGAAGAACTGAGGAGGAACCATTTCTACCATATCGCAGCGAAATCCAACGACCCCGAGACTTGCCCAGTATCGGACAATACCATACATTTTGTCCCATGTGCGGGTATGGAAATCACAGTAGTTCAGCCGAATGGTCTCATACCAGTCGTTGATATCCGGAGAGGGAGAGAAATTATTTCCTGAAGCCTTCGCAGGAAATTCCAGATACTCCCCTTCCGGGTCATTCGGAAGAGAGAGCCTCTCATTTGGATAATAGAAGAAATCGTTGTCAGGAGACCAGTGCTTTGAGGTGTCGTCGCTCTTACCCAGGGGCTCTATTCCTTTCGGGGAGCAAGCTCCATTATAGGCCCTTGAAACATGGTTGGGGACAAAGTCGATAATGACCTTAAGCCCCTCAGAATGAGTCCTATTGACAAGGTCAATAAACTCTTTAAGTCTATTGTCGGAATTATCTGCAAGATAAGGATTTACATCATAATAATCCGTTATCGCATACGGGGATCCGGCATCTCCTTTCACTATATGCGGATCCTCGGTCGAAGAGGTAGCATGCCGGATAATTCCGGTATACCATACAGACGTAACGCCAAGTCCCTTGATATACCCAAGGGTCTTGGCGTCAATGTCGCTAAACTTCCCGTTACGGTGGTCTTCACTCCCCCAATAACGCGGAAGTATCTGGTAAATAATCTCTTTCACTCGAAAGGGAGATTCTACCAGCAGAGAATCTTCTTGAAGTCGAAGTAAGCGGGATCTTCTACATACTTCTTAGCCGCCTCATAGTCAGCCTCGCTGATGTAGTGGCAAATATGGCTGTAGTAGTTCTGAGCAGTACCGCCTTCGATATTGACTCTTCTCGGAGGAATCTTTCCGTCAGGTCCCTGGAGTTCTTTGAGATAGAGAGGATGGGACTCACCAGCAGCATCTACATATACCATGCATCCGGTCTCTCCCTTCTTGAAGAGCTCATATGCGCCCATCGCAAGTTCCGTGCAGTAGGTAAGGTCATAAGCGATAGGATCCTGGCAGCGAACGTCGTAACCAATCTCGACAGGACGGGTCTTGACCTTCATGCCGTACTTCTTGAATTCCTTGTCGAGGATGTCGTTGAAAAGGACGGCCTTGGAAATCTTGCCAAGTTCGGGATGGCCATGCTCGTCATAAGTAAGGTGGACTCCGGCATTCTTGATTTCTTCGGGATCCAGATCATGGAATACGCCTTCAGCTACTACGATAGTGCCATAAGGGATACCGAGGAGCTTGCGTTTGATGATTGCAGAAAGGGCAAGGCGGACAATCTTATCGAGAGTAATCGTCGTCTTGTTGAACATCTCGGGAATAATGGTCATCGGGCAGTGAGTGGACTCGCCGATACCAAGGGCGAGATGGCCGGCTGAACGTCCCATTGCACTTATGATCAGCCAGTTACCGCTTGTACGGGCATCCTCATAGACTGTACGTGCCAGATGGGCACCTTCGTCCTTCGCGCTGTTGAATCCGAAGGTCGGAGTGTTCATCGGAAGAGGAAGGTCGTTATCGATTGTCTTCGGGACATGGATATTGGCGATAGGATAGTGCTTTGCCTCAAGGAACTTGGCAATTCTGTTGGCTGTCGAAGCCGTATCGTCACCTCCGACGGTAACGAGAAGCTTGATGTTATTCTCTTGGAAAAGGGGAAGATTGAAATTCTCCTCGAAATCCTTGTCGGTCGGTTTGAAACGGCTCATCTGGAGGTAGGAGCCTCCCCTGTTGAAATATGCGTCAGCCTTGAAGAAGTCGATGTCTTCGGTACGGGGCTCTTTCGAGAAAAGTCCGGAATAACCGCCGTGGAGACCGATAACGCGATAACCGTTGGAAAGGAACGTCTTTGCAACGCTCATGACGACGGTATTCATACCCGGAGCCGGGCCACCGCCGCAAAGGATAATGATAGAATCTTTCATGATGTTTTTTTAATATGAATTTTGCGGACGCAAACTTACGCAAAATCTTTGTAAAGAACAAGAAAACCCTTATCTGGGTGATTTGTTTTGCACTTTTTAAGGAAATAATTTATATTTGTAAATTATGGGAAGATCTGAAGCACAGCACCGTATTGAGGAATTGAAGGCTATCCTCTGGGAGAATAGCAGGAAGTATTATGTCGACAATGCTCCGACGATGAGTGATATGGAGTATGACTTCCTCATGCATGAGCTTGAGGATCTCGAGAATCAGTTCCCGGAATACAGGACTCCTGATTCCCCTACCCAGAAAGTCGGAAGCGATATCGACGCTCCCGTAGGTCAAAATGCAGAGAGCGAGGCTAGACGCGAGTTCCGTAAATTTCCCCACCGATACCCAATGCTATCACTTGGCAACACATACAATATCGGCGAGGTTGAAGAATTTGCCGACAGGGCTGAAAAGACCATCGGAGGCTCTTTTACCTATAGCTGCGAGCTGAAATTTGACGGCACCGCCATATGCCTTACGTACAAAAATGGCAAACTTTTCAGGGCACTCACCCGTGGAGACGGAGTATATGGGGATGACGTTACTGAAAATGCACTGAAAATAAAGTCCATTCCATCGGTTCTCAAAGGGTCAGGATATCCGGAAGAGTTCGAGATCAGGGGTGAGATACTTATGCCATACGAGTCGTTCGACAGGCTCAATAGGGAGCGTGAGGATAATGAGGAGCAGCCTTTTGCCAATCCTCGCAACGCCGCTTCCGGTTCGCTGAAGCTCCTGGACCCGGAAGAAGTCGGCCGGAGAGGGCTAATATGTACCCTGTATCATATTCCTTCCGACAATGTCTCATTTTCCACCCACGACGAGGCGCTCAAGGCGGCTGAATCATGGGGGTTGCCAATTTCGGACAAGAGGAAGATCTGTAAAAATATCGGCGAAATCGAGGAGTATATCAGCTATTGGGATACCGAGAGAAGAAAGTTGCCATTCCCGACAGACGGCATCGTAATCAAGATAAACGAGATGGCCTATCAGAGTCTTCTCGGCTATACCGCAAAGTCTCCACGCTGGGCTGTGGCATATAAATTCAAGGCGGAAGAAGCTCTGACAAAGGTACTTAGCATCGATTATCAAGTGGGCAGGACCGGAGCGGTAACGCCTGTTGCCAACCTCGAACCGGTTCTCCTTGCAGGCACCGTTGTAAAGAGGGCGACACTGAATAACGCCGATTTCATGAAAGACCTCGACATCCGTATAGGCGATTGGGTCTATGTCATAAAGGGAGGAGAGATTATACCGAAGATTATAGGCGTGGAAGAGTCTAAACGCACTCCCGGGACATTAGAACCGGTTTTCCCGAAAGTATGCCCGGACTGCGGAAGCGAGCTCATCAGGCCTGAAGGAGAAGCCAAATGGTTTTGCCCCAATATAGACGGATGCCCTACCCAGATCAAGGGTAAGCTTGTCCATTTCCTCGGACGAAAGGCTATGAACATAATCGCCGGAGACGCGACAGTTGAGCAGATGTACAACCTTGGATTGGTCCGTACACCTGCTGATTTTTATGATTTGAGAAAGGGTCAGCTTATGATGATGGAGGGGTGGAAAGACCGCTCTGCAGAAAGGTTCCTTTCCAGCATCGCCGATTCCAAGAAAGTGACATTCGATCACGTCCTGTTCGCTCTCGGCATACGATATGTCGGAGAACAGACAGCAAAGGATCTAGCCAGGCATTTCGGCACGATTGAAGCTATCGCATCCGCATCCAAAGAAGAGCTTCTTCAAGTTCCTGACGTCGGAGAAGTAATAGCTGAGAGTATCGTATCATACTTCAGAGACCCGGTCCATCGGATTGAGATTGAGAGACTGAAGGCATCTGGTGTTCAGCTATCCATGGAAAAGACTGAAGAGACAACCTCGGATGTTCTTAAGGGGGTGACGATTGTAATCAGCGGCAATTTCTCGATCTCACGTGATGAGATGAAGGCTCTTATCGAAAAGAACGGAGGTAAGAACAGCGGATCCGTAAGCGGAAAGACGACATACCTTCTCGCCGGTTCCAAACCTGGCCCGGAGAAGATTAAAAAGGCTGCAGAGCTTGGTGTACGGGTGATTTCCGAAGAAGAGTTCATGGGGATGATACCTGGCGCCGAGCAACCCACAGATGATAATAACAGAGAAGGTGAACAATTGTCATTGTTTTAGTCTGACATGAGGAAATTTGGTGACAAAATAAAGATTATTGTCCGCTGGATCTCAATAAAGATCCGGCAGCTTACCGATTTCCTCACAGTCGGCATATGGAATCTCGATCCTTCGGCAACATCCAAGAGGAAGGCACGGCTTATCCGCGACGGCAAGGTTCTCATCCTGATGCAGCAGACTTTTTCTTCGCAAAAAATCGGATTCCAAAGTACTGCGCTAAGCTATAGGACCATTATGTCCCTTGTTCCTTTCCTTGCCATCGCCTTTTATGTTACTGCCAGAGTTGGCCTGTCTGACCAACTAAGTGCATTTCTTTATGCAAACACAAGTGATGAAAGGTTGATCCGCAGCTTGATGAAAGCGGCCGACAACATCTTGGATACCGCCCAATCCGGACTATTCGGATTCATAAGCATGTTCTCATTCTTCTGGATCGTCATAGGGATGATGTTGAGTGTGAGGCAGGTATTCAACAATGTCTGGAAGGTAGAAAAGGAGAGGAATTTCCTGAAACTTATCGGAGTGGTCTTCGGAATTCTCATCCTGACCCCTTTCGTCATCCTGCTTTTCTCCTCTGCGTCAATTGTTTACACCCATATATTAGACCTCATTTTCCCCGAAAGCGACATTACCGATTCGGTAAAGTCTTTCCTCGGATGGGTAATATTCGCAGCCGGTGCTATCGGTATCATCTCAATGATGTACAAATGGATACCGGGAACGAAGGTCTATTACCGGCATGCACTGAAGGCCGCTTCTTTTTCCGGAGTGATATTTACAGTTTTACAATTCCTATATCTTGAAACACAGGTCATGGTAACCAAGGTTAGCGCAGTCTACGGAGTACTTGCCGCCCTCCCCTTGTTCATGTCCTGGATGAATCTCAGTTGGACTATTATCCTTTATGGCGCGGAACTTTCATACGCTTTCCAGAATGTGGACAAGCACAATGTAAGTAATGAGCAGCTGGAAGATTTCATCGAAGACGCGCGCCGGAGCCGAAAACGCTACGACGATGTTTCGGATATTGTACATGACGTTGAAAACACAAAGCAGAAATGAGTTTTTCCGAGTTCACACCGAAGGATTATGAGATAATCAAGGAGGAATATGCCCTCCTCAGGCTTGCAGCGGAGAAGAGGTGTTCTTCCGAAGCAGAACTCGCCGTTGTGCAGAAAGCCTTCGAATTTGCAAATGAAGCGCACAAGAATGTCAGAAGGCGTTCCGGAGAGCCTTATATCCTCCACCCGATTGCAGTGGCAAAAATTGTAGTGAACGACATCGGACTGGGATACAAATCCATTGCCGCTGCTCTTTTGCACGATGTTGTCGAGGATACTGATTATACCGTAGATGACATCCGGAACCTCTTTGGCGAGAAGATATCCTACCTTGTGGACGGCCTAACCAAGATCAAGACTGTGCTCGACAACGAGGACAGGAACAAGCAGAACGACATTTATTCCGAGAGTCTCCAAGCGGAAAACTTCAAGCGCATCCTTCTGACTCTCAACGATGATGTCCGCGTGGTTCTGATCAAGCTCGCCGACCGGCTCCACAACTGCAGGACTATCGAATACATGCCCGAGCACAAGAGGGACAAGATTCTCAGCGAGACAATGTTCATCTTCATTCCGCTCGCCGGAAGGCTGGGTCTGTATGGGGTCAAGACAGAAATGGAAAATATATGGCTACGCTACAAGGAGCCAGATGCTTACAAGGAGATAAGCGAGAAGATTTCCCATAATGTAACGAACCGTGAGGAAGAAATCGAGAACTTTGTCACTCCTATTGAGGATTCCCTCAGAAAGGCCGGTTTTGACTTCGAGATTAAGAAGAGGATAAAGACCCCCTACTCTGTATGGAGCAAGATGCAGACAAAGCACATCCCCTTCGAGCAGGTCTATGACCTTTATGCCATCAGGATTATCTTCACACCGGATATGAATTCCCAGGAGTCAGAAAGGGATCAGTGCTATCATGTATTCTCTATAATCACAAGTCTCTACAGATATAAACCGGATCGCCTTCGCGACTGGGTGAAGCACCCTAAGACCAACGGATACGAGGCTCTCCACTGCACCCTTCTTTCCAATGCAGGAATGTGGATTGAGGTGCAGATCAGGACTCGCCGAATGGATGATATCGCAGAAAAGGGCATCGCGGCTCATTGGGTATACAAAAAGAACGGATACATCAGCGAGAATGACAGCGAGATGGACAAATGGCTCCGCCAGATCAAGGGGATACTTGTCAATCCTGACGTCAATGCACTCGAGCTTCTCGACATTATCCATAACGACCTGACAAGCACCGGCATCCTGGTATTTACCCCTAAGGGAGAACAGAAGTCCATCCAGAAAGGGGCTACAGCTCTCGATTTCGCTTATCTGATTCATACGGAGATCGGGAACAAGGCAATCGCGGCGAAGGTCAACATGAAGCTCGTTCCGCTTAGCGAACCCCTTCGTACCGGCGACCAGATTGAAATCATTACCGCAGAGAATGAGCATCCGAAGCGGGAATGGCTTCAGTTCCTCCAGACCAGAAGGGCCAAATCCATTGTAATGGACTATTTCAAAGGAGAAAGACAAAAGACTGTCGCATTTGGAAAAACCACTCTTGTGAACCAATTGGACGCTCTCGGAGCAAAGCTTGACGACAATACCAAGAAGCTGTTAATGACTTCCTTCCAAATCAATTCAGAAGACGATCTCTACTTCAAGATTGGAATGGGAATAGTGAAACTGGACAACCTTTCGGAAATTCTCTCAAAATCTCCCGAAAAGAGCAGCTGGCTGAGAAAAATCATTCTTCGCCGGGCATTAGAGAAATCTCCAAGAGCCGACTCTCTAGTTCTGAATGCTTCCGGAGACGGGACGAAATTCATTATCGCTCAGTGCTGTAAGCCTCTTCCTGGGGATCCCGTAATCGGATTCAAATCCCCGGAAGACGGGTTGGTAACGGTACATAAAAAGAGTTGTTCAGTCGCAGAAGAACTAGCTACAAAACATGGAGACTGGGTGATTGTACCCCAATGGGCGAAATCCGGAGACGATACCTCATATACCGTTCGTCTCCTCCTTACCGGTATCGACCGTGTCGGCCTCTTGAATGAGATCTCCAGATATGTCTCTCTCGTAATGGGAGTGAACATAAGGGGCATGAACATTGCAACTGAAGAAGGGATTTTCAAAGGCTATATCGACATCAATGTCAACAGCAAAGACATCCTTGAAAAAGTCATCAAGAGACTTTCATCAATTGAAGGCATCCAAAGCGTTATAAGGACAGAAATATGATTAAACGGTTTATATCCAGATATTTCCCGCTAATTCCCGTCGCCGCGGTCCTTGGGACAATGATTTTTTCCCATGGTTGCGCAAACACGACCCAGGCTCCGACCGGCGGAGCGAAGGACACAATTCCTCCGGTACTGAATGTCGCCAAGTTGAAGCCTTCACAAGGAGCGACCAATGTCCCGACCCATAAGACTACCCTTACATTCCCCTTCGACGAATATGTCAAAGTCAAGGAAATAAAGAATCTATATTTGTCCCCTCCTCTGGAAAAGGCCCCGAAATACAAGATTAAGGGGAAATCCCTAGTCGTTTATTTCGAAAATGACTTGGACAGCAATACTACATATACACTTGACATTACGGGAGCCGTTGTAGACAATAATGAAGGCAATCCCTTCCCCGGATACACATTGGTGTTTTCAACAGGGGAACAAATTGATTCAATGGGAATTACCGGCATTGTTCAGAGTAGCACCACCCTTCTTCCCGTAAAGGGGGCGACTGTGCTCCTATACAAAGATGCGGCGGATTCAGCAGTCTTTCTCAAGCGTCCTTCAGCAGCCTCTAAAACAGATGACTGGGGATATTTCAGCATCAGAAACATCCAGGACACTGTCTACAGGGTCTACGCTATCAAGGATGAGAACAACAACAATATGTACGATCCCGACAACGAGCAGATTGCTTTCCTTGATTCGGCCTTCCGTCCGAGCCGTGTCGTGACCGATACTCTCTACGAGTTCCTTAAATTCGACATGAAGGATACTGCCGCCTGCCTTGCCAGAAAGACAGATGTCGAGCTCAGCCTCTTCCGTGAAAAGCCTTCTAAACAGTATGTGGTAAAGAAAGAAAGGGTTGGCGACAGGACAGGATACATCACATTCATGGCTCCGAATGCCAAGATTCACAAGATGAGGGTAAAAGGTATTCCGAGGAAGAAGCTGATCACCCAGTTCAATATAACCAAGGATAGCCTGGAGATATGGGTGAACGACCAGAGGCCGATGCCGGATACGCTCTTGTTCCAAATGAATTACGACAAGACTGATTCCCTTGGGATGCTCGTGCCTACTGATGAATCCGTACCGCTTGTGAGAGACAAAAAGGCTAAAGCCGAAGCTGCAAAGAGTTCACTTAGAAAGCTTAAGCATGAAGACACCATCGCGGTTTATACTGCGACTGTCGATCCGACCACCGTCGAGCAGTATGGATTTACAATCGAATTCAAATACCCCCTCATTGAGGATGCCTTTGACTCTCTTCAGTTTAGAAGCGTCAACCCTCGTCAGCAGGAAAAAATCGGGAAGTATACAGTTAAACGCGACAGCACCAATCTAAGGCGGTATACTATTATGCCGAAAGAGGAACTGCTTCAGGGATATGAATACTTTCTCAAAGTGCCTCATCGCAAATTCCGCGACGTCAACGGTTTCTATAATGATAGTACCGAGATGAAGGTAAGTCTCCCTACCGATGAGAAGCTAAGCAGCCTAAGTCTCGTTCTTTCAGGTGTTTCCAACCATTATATAGTCGATCTCCTCAATGAAAAGCGCGATAAGACAATCCGCAGTTTCATAATAAACAAGGACCAGACTCTCCTCTTCCCGTATCTCAAGCAGGGAAAGTACTGCATCAGGATAACAGAGGATCCCAATAACAACGGAATCGTCGATACCGGTGTCCTACTTGAGAAAAAACAGCCGGAAAAGGTACGGTTTTTCAAAATTAACGACTCGTTCCTTATCGACATACCGGAGAAGACTGAGCTTGAGCAGGAAATAGATATAAAAGAGCTTTTTAAATGAGAAAGATAGCTGTCATTTTTATACTTTCCGCAATCTTTCCATTTGCGGTTCACTCCCAGAATCAGGTCGATAATCCCCCTACTGCTGCCCTGACGGTTGACGAGGTTGTCGATACCGTGTTTTTCCGTCTTCCGGATGAGATTACAAACGAATATCTTGACTCAGTGAAACTCGGTTCCGACAGGACTATAAATGATTACAGTCTTATCGGTGTTCATGGAGGTGTAGTATTCAACCGCAGCTGGTTCAATCCCACCAGGGACACCAAGTTTTTCATGAACAAGCCGGTATTTGGTCTCAGCTACACCCTTCATGGAAAACTCTTCGGCTTCATGCCCTTTTTCGGAATGGAACTGGGCTTCCAGCACAACTACGAGGGATATGAGTTCAAACTCGACGAGGAGAACCAGACCATCGCCAATATCTCGGGTGCCACCAAAGTCCTATACGAAGTCTGGGAAGTGCCTTTCCTGATGGTCGGACATGCCGATATCAACGACAATTTCAAGCTTCTCGCAAAGGTCGGCATCTACGGAGGATATAGAGAGAATATCCACAGGGAGACTATTATCGAGAGGCTGGCTCCGACTGTAGAGGAAATTCAGGATACTTTCCTCGATACCGATATAAGGTGGACTTATGGTCTTCAGGCTGCCGCGGGCTTTGGAATTATGCTCAGTCCCTTCGAATTCCACCTCACCGCCGGCCTGAAATGGGGATGGGGATCTTATTACCAGCCGGATTACTACAACAAATACTACTATCGATTTGCCTACCCTCTCGACGTGATGGTCACTGCCGGCATTTACTACCAGCTGACTCCAAGACGCGGGTATACGAAAAAACAACTCCGTCATTTCGCAAAGCAAATCGTAGAAAATGAATAAGCACGATGAAAACTCTTGTTGCTAAAGCGGGAAATGTACTGATTGGAAGCGGTCATCCCATTGTCGTCCAGACGATGTGCAATACTCATACATCTGATATCGAAGCGACGGTAGCGCAGTGCCGCAGGATGAAAGAAGCCGGTGCCGAGATGATCCGAATTACTGTCCCAGGTCTTCAGGACGTCTCGCACATTAAAGAGATAAAGCAAAGACTCCGTTCAGAAGGAATTGATACTCCGATTGTTGCAGATATCCATTTTTCATCCGCGACCGCCATAGCCGTAGCTTCGGTTGTGGAAAAAGTAAGAATCAATCCGGGTAATTTCCACAAAGACCATGAAAAAGCGAAGGAACAATTTGCTCGCTTTATAGAGGTCTGCAAAGAAAACGGAACCGCAGTGAGAGTCGGGATCAACCATGGCTCACTAGGCGAATATATAACAAATCTCTATGGCAATACTCCTGTCGGGATGGCAAAAGCCGCAATGGAATGGCTGGACATGTGCGTTGAAAACGATTTCTACAACGTAGTCGTTTCTCTAAAAGCGAGCAATACACTGGTGATGGTCGAAGCCTACAGGCTGCTTTACAAGATGATGCAAGAGAAGGGTATCGTCTTCCCTCTCCATGTCGGGGTAACCGAGGCCGGGAACGGAGATTCCGGAAGAATCAAATCCTGCGTCGGTATTTCCACAATACTCTCTGAAGGAATAGGAGACACAGTAAGAGTATCTCTTACAGAAGACCCGGTGGATGAAATACCCGTCGCTCGGTATCTGGCCGACAGGTATGACCACAGACTCAATTCCTCCCTGATATCCATCACAATAGAGGGTAAAAAGGCTGTAGCCACATATCACTCCCCCTCAAGGGAAAGACTTATAGAGGACCTTTCTTGTGATTTCGGTAAAAGACTGCTGGACAGGGAACTCGATGACATCAAGGTGAAAGGCAGCTACCTTTCTGATGAGGGTGTCGAGACCGAGATCAGCGAAGAATTCGGAGAGTATCTCGCTGATGAGCTCCTACAAGCCTGCAGAAGACGTTTCTACCGTCCCGAATATGTCGCCTGCCCAGGATGCGGCCGCACAATGTACGATCTACAAGGAGCTTTCGAAGCAGTAAAGGCTCGGACTTCACATCTTAAAGACGTTGTAATCGCCGTCATGGGGTGCATAGTAAACGGCCCCGGAGAGATGGCAGATGCCGACTGGGGATATGTAGGAGAAGGAGACCATAAGGTCTCTATCTATAAAGGCAAAACCCCCGTCCTCCGGCATATACCGGACACTGAAGCGATTGACCGCCTTGTGGAACTAATTGAAAAAGTGGATTAAATCTCTGCGATAACAGACTCTACAGCCTTTACCTTGTCGCCAAGGCGAACCTTGATTTTCGCATCGAGAGGAAGGAAAATGTCTATCCTGGAGCCAAACTTGATGACCCCGCACTGCTTTCCGCGATTGGTCCTATAGCCTTTCTCGGAATAGCAGACTATCCTTCTTGCAAAAGTGCCCGCAATCTGCTTGAAAAAGACTTCACGACCATCCTCACTTACAATACAAGTGGAGGAGTGTTCGTTGAGTTCTGAAGATTTCGGCAAGAATGCCAGAAGATACTTGCCGGGATGATACTTATAGTAGGAAACTTCTCCGCTTATCGGCCAGAAATTGCAATGGACATCGAAGAAATCCATATAGACGGAGACCTGAATACACTCCTTTTTCAGATACTCCTTTTCAAAGGTCTTTTCAAGGATTACCACCTTCCCGTCGGCAACACTTGTAACGAGATTACTAACTTCCGGCGAAGGAGTATTTCGTTTCGGGACACGGAAAAAGTATGTGATGAAAAACATCATCCCAACGAAAAAAGCCGACAAAGGTATTGATATCCAGAGAGGTTCAATGAATTTTGCCGTACACCAGATAAGAGCGGCAGCAATGAACCAGACACCGATAATGGTGCCGTACGAATCCTTGTCTATGCGAATCCCCCTGATCATATGAGATTGACTAATAATAGATAGACAGCGCCGATTGGAATAGCAAAGAGAGAACTGTCAAACCTGTCCAGGAGACCTCCATGGCCGGGGATAATTGTCCCGGAATCCTTGACACCGCATTTTCTCTTCCAAAGAGATTCGAAAAGGTCTCCGAAAACTCCGAAAACATGCATTATGGCACCGAGGATAATGCTATGGTACCAAGGGAACTTCATCAGTCCTGTCAGACTCATTATCAGAGCAGCAAGGACGGCAAAAAGGAGTCCGCCCCAGTAACCTGCCCATGATTTGTTTGGCGAAATGGAAGGGAAAAGCTTTTTCCCGTTTTTACCTAAAAGACTTCCAAGGCAATAGGCTCCGACATCAGAGGCCCAGATGATAATGAAAAAGCATAGCATCAGGAGTCCGTTGAAATTTCCCTCGCGGTCAAAAACTATATAGTTGGAGAGGACCAATGGGACGGCGATATAGAGAATTCCGGTATAGATATATGAGTATAGATCGAATGACTCCGTATCCTTCACATATAGAGAGGAAATCATAACCGCCGACAGGGGAACAAAAATCAAAGCCGCAAAGTGGAGCGGAAGATGGAAGCTATTGACACAGAAGACGAGAATGAAGCCGCATAGAGCGGTAAAAATAGCAAGCACCCTCTGGACAGGGAGCTTGCCCCCCATATTCATCCCATAAAATTCATGAAGCATCACCGCAATCATGAATAAAACGAGCAATGCATAAAGGTATTTGTTGACGAGCAGGCCCGCCAACATTATACCAATAAAACAGATACCCGAAATTGTCCTTTTCGCGAAATTACTCTTCATTTTCTACTGTCTCTGCCGGCTTTACTTTAGGACCGAGAATCTTTTCGATATCCTCTGCGAAGATGACTTCTTTTTCGTAGAGCAGGTTCCCTATCTCGGTAAACTCTGCCATGTGACTCTCGATGAGATTCTTGGTACGCTCATGAACATCGGCGATAATTCTCTTTACCTCCTGATCCATCAATTCAGCTGTCTTCTCAGAATATGGCTTTGTAAGCTCATAACCTCTGGAACCAGTTGAATCATAGAAAGAAAGTGCTCCGACTTTATCGCTCATTCCATAATACTGGACCATGGCATAGGCCATTCCCGTCATCCTCTCAAGGTCGTTGAGAGCTCCTGTCGAAGGTTCCCCTGCCGTAAGTTCCTCAGCCACTCGACCGCCTATGAGAGCGCACATCCTATCTATCATTACACTTCTCGTCCAGTTCTTTCTCTCTTCCGGAAGATACCATGTCAGACCAAGGGAATTGCCTCTTGGGATTATACTGACTTTGAATACAGGGTCGGCATAAGGGAGCAGCCAACCGACGAGGGCGTGACCGGCCTCGTGGAAAGCGGTGTTCTTCTTCTCAGCGGCTGTCATTATAGTCGACTCTTTCCTTTCCAGGCCACCGACAATGCGGTCGACAGCCTCGAGGAAGTCTTCCTGGAGAACGACACTGTGATTCTTTCTAGCCGCCGTCAAAGCTGCTTCATTGCAGACATTGGCTATGTCTGCACCGGAGAATCCCGGGGTATGCTTGGCCATGAATTCAAGATCGAAATCCCCAGCCAACTTGATGTTCTTGAGGTGGACTTTGAAAATTTCCTCCCTCTCCTTGAGCTCCGGCAGTTCTACATGGATCTGACGGTCGAAACGTCCCGCCCTCATGAGAGCCTTATCCAGAATATCAGCTCGGTTGGTCGCCGCGAGAACGATGACTCCTGAATTGGTACCGAAACCATCCATCTCGGTAAGTAACTGATTCAGAGTATTTTCTCTTTCATCATTGGAGGAGAATCCTCCGTTCTTGCTACGGGCTCGTCCGACTGCATCAATCTCATCTATGAACACGATGCAGGGAGCTTTCTCCTTGGCCTGACGGAAAAGGTCGCGAACGCGGCTGGCTCCGACACCGACAAACATCTCGACGAAGTCCGAACCGGAGATAGAGAAGAAAGGAACATTAGCCTCTCCGGCCACAGCCTTTGCAAGAAGGGTTTTTCCGGTTCCGGGAGGGCCTACAAGGAGGGCTCCCTTTGGAATCTTTCCGCCGAGTGCTGTATATTTAGAAGGATTCTTCAGGAAATCAACTATTTCCATCACCTCTTCCTTGGCTCCATAAAGGCCGGCAACGTCTTTGAAAGTCACCTTGACCTCGTTTTTGTCAGCGAGTTTACCCGTGGACTTTCCGGCATTGAAAGGGTTGCCCATACCGCCGCCCATGCCGCCGGCTCCTCCGCCCATCGAACGGTTGAGTCCTCTGAACATCCAGATCCATAGGAGGACCATAAGAATAGGCCAGAGAATCCACTCGAGAACACTGCCCCAGGCGTGATCGTTATTTCTCATCACAATCTTCACCTTGCTTCCTGGATCAAGGCTTTCGTTCAACTCGGAGAAAGTAGTTTCCGGATCAAATTTAGTCGAAGTAAGGAAATAAAAGTGAGGTGATTTACGGGGAACAACACCACCAGGGAACTTATCGGAGTACTTTGCCAGTCTCTCTGGACGGATCTTGACATCTCCCTGATAGTCATTCCTTACGAATACTATCTCGTCGACGTCACCGCTGAGAATCATAGTCTTGACTTCCTCCCACTCTACCTTTTCTGCGGATGTGCCCCTGTTGGAGAAGAGCATCCACCCAAGGCCGATTATAAGAATCGCATAAAGAACCCAGGAGATATTGATCGTAACTCCGAATCCTTTTTCGTTTTTATTCTTTTTATTGTCTGCCATTTATTTCTCTGTCTTTTTCGTTGTCGGCGTCTTGCGCTCTTTATACTCCTTACGAGGAACGTCGGACCAAAGATCCTCCAGGCGATAAAAATCCCTGTATTCTTTTAAGAAAATATGAATGAGTATGTTGCCGTAATCTTGGATAATCCAGAAATTGTTGCCTTCTCCCTGAGAACGGAGGAGCTTGTGGCCCTCTTCTTCCATCTTCTCTATGATGTTGTCGGAGATTGCCCCTACCTGGGTAGTATTGGAGCCGTCGCAAATGATAAAATAATCGGCAATAGCGCCGTCTATGCTGCGAAGATCCAATGAAACAACATTCTGTCCTTTTTTATCGAGGATTGCGTCGGCGATAAGACGTAGGTCGTGTGTAATCATATTAATTTGTAAATTTGCAGACAAAGATAATCAAAATCCGAACCAATGGAAAATAAGTTCAATATAATATGGTATAACGAGTTGGATTCGACCAACAGCGAGGCTCTGAGGCACATAGACGACTTTGACAATTTGTCAGTGATAGCTGCGAAATGTCAGAGCAAAGGAAGGGGGCAAAGAGGGAACCGTTGGTTCTCAGCACCAGGAGAGAATCTGACATTTTCCATTGTACTTAAACCGGGAGCAGATGGCCTCAGAAAGATTTCCGTAAGGGATTATTTCGATCTCAACAGAGTATCATCATTATCCGTAGTATCGTTTCTATCAATCCTCGGAGTTGACGCCTCAGTAAAATGGCCCAACGACATCTACGTCAAGAACCGGAAGATTTCAGGCATATTGATAGAGAATAGCCTGGCAGGCGAAGAGATAGCTTCGTCTGTCATCGGAATTGGAATCAATCTCAACCAGACTGATTTCCCGGAGCTCTCGAACGCTACCTCCGTGAAGATAATCACGGGAAACTCTTTCTCTGTCGAAGACGCGCTGGAGTTGTTCTGTAAAGAGTTTGGAAAGACCATTTCTCTACTGGGAAGCAATTCATTGTCAGAGACATATGAAGAAAAGCTTTTTCAAAAAGGACGCCTTTGCCGATACTCTGACTACATTCGGGACAGAGAGTTTGATGGAATAATAAAAGGCGTCACTGAATCAGGACGCCTTATCGTAAAAGAAGGTGAAGAGGAAAGGACTTACGCTTTCAAGGAAATAGGTTATATTCTCTGACGCATAGCCTTTATAGCCGCCTCGGGATCCTCAGCCCTGAAAACAGAACTTCCTGCGACCAGAATTCCAGCCCCTACCTCTTCGAGTGCCCCCGCATTTGCCGGGCTTACTCCCCCGTCGACCTCGATAGGTATATCAAGTCCCTCACTTTCAATTCTTTCCTTGAGCATAGCTATCCTACCATATGTAGATTCTATGAACTTTTGCCCGCCAAAACCAGCAAAGACGCTCATCAGAAGCACATAATCAACTTCTCCGAGATATGGGAATAAGGTCTCGACGGGGACATCCGGATTAATGACGAGTCCGGCTTTCATTCCGAATGAACGGATCAAAGAAAGCGTTTCATTTGTCTTGTCGAGCGCAGCCTCATAGTGGAAACTCAGCATGCTTACACCGATGGAAGCGAATCTCTCAACGTACTTCCATGGCTCGACAATCATAAGGTGGACATCCATCGGCTTCTCGGCAACCTTTGAAATGGCTTCAACAACGGGAAATCCAAAAGAAATATTTGGGACAAAGGTCCCGTCCATTATGTCGAGGTGGAAAATGTCGGCGTATTTGTTTACGATTTCGACATCATCGGCTAGATGGAGAAAATCGGCAGCGAGTATCGAGGGGGCTATTTTAAGCATATAACTACTTGAAATTGACTACAATATCTTCAAGGAGATCCACAAATTTATCAAGAGAAGCAAGTTCCAGGCACTCACCCGGAGCATGGACACCGCGAAGTGTCGGACCGAATGAGATCATGTCAAGATCAGGGAACTTCTCCAGGAAGAGTCCGCACTCCAGACCGGCATGGATGGCCTTGACATCCGGATCTTTATTGAAAAGCTTGCGATAAGAAGCAACGCTCTCTTTAAGGATACGGGAATCCATGTTCGGTTTCCAACCGGGATATTCAGACTTGTGCTCCACATCGGCACCTCCGAGAAGAAGGGTCGCTTCAACCTTCTCAGCTATTGCATGAAGTTCTGTCGTTACGGAACTTCTCTGGCTGGTAATTACAGTGAAAACTTTCTTTTGCGAATCCTGCTTTACTGCAGCAAGGTTGGTGGAAGTCTCTACGAGTCCTTTTATATCTGTGCTCATCGCAACCACCCCATGAGGGCAAGCGGTCAACGATGAAATAATCCTAACCGTATCCTCCTCAGCAATAGGCTCTTGTTCGCACTTACATGAAGCTGCGCTGAACATAAGGTCCGGCTCCGTGTTCTTGAACTCTGATGCAAGGATCTCTCCGAATGCCTTGAAATCTTCGGCCATGTCATTGTATTCGTCCGCAGGCACGGCAATAACGGCCTCCGCCTCGCGGCAGATTGCATTCGGCTTGTTGCCGCCTGAAAGAGAAAGGAGCTGGTAGTCATATTGGAGCTGAGTGTAGAGGAACCGGCAGAGCTGCTGGAGAACATTTGCTCTCTCCTTGTTGATATCATCGCCGCTATGCCCGCCAACGCCTCCTGATATACGAAGACGCATTGTCTTGTAATTCTTCAGGAGAGGCTCGTTCTCATATTCGAATGTCGCAATTGTATCAACTCCACCGGCGCAGCCAACAAAGAGTTGGCCTTCATCCTCTGAATCGAGATTGATAAGAGTCTTTCCGTCGAAGAATCCTTTCTCGAGAGCAAATGCTCCATCCATGCCCGTTTCTTCGGAGATTGTGAAAAGACACTCAAGCTTTCCCATCTGCAAATCGCTGTCCAAAAGGGCCAAACAAGCAGCTACACCAATACCATCGTCGGCTCCGAGGGTAGTGTTTTTAGCGACCATCCATCCATTCTCAATCTCGAACGGAATAGGATCCTTTCTAAAATCGAATTCGAAGCCGCCTACCTTTTCGCATACCATGTCCTGATGGGCCTGTAAAACAAGAGGAGGCACATTCTCCTTGCCTTTGGAGGCCTCCTTTACGATGAGGACATTACCGGTCTTGTCTGTTTTGCACTGCAAGTGCCTCGACTCGGCGAATTTCTGGAGATATGCCGTCATAGGCTCCTCGTGGCCTGATTCTCTAGGGATGAGGGTGATTTCTTTGAAGAAATCGAGTACTATCTTTGAATCCATCTTTACAGAAGTTAATTTCCGTAAAAATAGTTAAAAATATTGTAAAGGAGAAATGTAAAAGGGATTTTATGCCTCCACAGGCACCGAGAGCATATTCTCTATATCCGATACATATTTTTTAGTATCGCGGTCCGTAGTCATAAGATCCTGGACAGTCGTGCATGCATAGAGAACGGTAGCATGGTCTCTTCCTCCGAGCTCGGAACCAATTGTCGCAAGGGAGCATGACGGAATAAGATTGCGACATTCGTACATAGCTATCTGACGGGCCTGCACAATAGGACGCTTGCGGCTCTTCGAAAGGATATCATCTCTCGTGATATTGAAATAGTCGCATACGGTATCGACAATCTTATCGATTGAAATCTCGGTTTCTTCCTCACCGACCAGATTGCTCGTGACCTTTTCTGCAAGCTCCATGGTGATTTCCTTTTTGAGCAATGTCGCCTGGGCAATCAATGAGATGAGAGTACCTTCCAACTCACGGAAGTTGGTTTTCACCCTCGTGGCGATGAAATTAAGGATATCGTCATGAATTGGAACGCCTTCCCTGAATGCCTTGGCTTTAAGCATAGCCAGCCTTGTGGCAAAATCCGGACGCAGGAGCTCTACGGAAAGTCCCCATTTAAATCTGGAAAGAAGCCTCTCCTCAAAGTTCTTAAGGTCTACAGGAGCTCGGTCAGAGGTAAAAATCAGCTGCTTGCCGCTCTGGTGCAGATGGTTGAAGACATTGAAGAAAGCATTCTGGGAGGCCTGTCCCTGAAGCTGATGGATATCATCAACAATCAGCACGTCGATTTTCATGTAGAATGCCATGAATTCGGTGAGCTTATTGCCTCTGATTGCATCCATATACTGGGTCCTGAAGTCATTGCCCGTAAGGTAGAGGACAATCAACTCGGGGAATTTTTCCTTGATAGCGATACCGATAGCCTGGGCAAGGTGGGTCTTTCCAAGACCGGGGCCGCCGAAAAGGAAGAAAGGATTGAAAGAAGTCTTACCCGGAGAAAGCGAGATATTTTCACCTGCTATGTACCCCATCTTGTTGCATTCGCCTTGAATCAGGTTGGCAAAGCAGTACTCGGCCTTGAGGTTGGGATTGATCTGAACTCGCCGTATGCCGGGAAGTACGAAGGGACCTGGATTACCGGGCTTAAAAGTATTGATGGCAACACTTGGATTGACCGGGTTGGTAGTATCGGCAGCCGGGAAAGTCATAGGCTGCTGGTTCCTTACCGGACGAACCATGTAATTCAACTTGGCGTCAGTACCGATCTCCCTCTTCAGGGCAGCCTTGAGAAGATGAAGGAAGGCTCCCTCAAGATACTCGCGGAAGAAGTCAGACGGAACTTCCAGTGTCAATGTTGAATCCACCAGAGAAACAGGTCTGATAGGCCTGAACCATGTATCAAACTTCTGCGGATCAATGTTGGCTCCAATGATCTGCAGACAGTTATTCCACACAGCGATATGTCTATCTTGTTCCTGCATCTAAAAAATTTTTATGGATTTGAGGTTAGTCGTGGTCAAGCCGATTATCCTGATTGCAATTGCAAATATGGATGAAAAAAAGATGATAAAAAATTTTATTTCCTATTGTATAATTTATTTTTTTTACTTCCAAACGTTTATTTCTACACCAATCGGACACCATTTATAATTAATTGATTATCAATGATATATGATTGGATTTTTGCAGAATAATGCGTTGAAAACAAATTTACAATTTAGAATAGTTCTAATTTAATAATATCTATATTTTTCCCAATTACATGGCCCTGGATGCGGGAAAAAAATCACTTTGTCCGGGTAACATTTTCCCCTTCGATCTTCACGAAGAAAGAATCGGGGAATTTTTTTCTTATCTCGGAATTAATTTTTCTAGCCTCCGATTGATCTTGTGAAACACCGATGAAATAACGGTTGATTCTCTCCCCTTTCAGGCAGTAAGGACTATACCCGGAGAAGAACGAATCCTTGTCATCCATATTCTTTTTGGTGGCCAGTACCTGAGTGCCGTAAAGAACCTCACCGGTTTGGGGTGAGACGGACGGAGAGGACGGTTCGTTCTTGACAGGATTACTATTATTCTTGGCTTCTATATCGTATCTGGTCTTATAGGCAGTTATGGCCTTCAGGATACTTCCGGCAATACAGTCTATTCCCTTTTCTGAACGAAGGGCCGCAAGATCTATGGGGTTACTGATAAAACCGCATTCGATAAGAACTGCCGGCATAGTTGTCCTCCAGAGCACCCAGAACGGGTCTTGAGAAACTCCCCTTGACCTCTGTATAGCCCCTCCTTTCATCCCGGAATTGACATCTTCAGCGAACTGAAGACTTCTTTCGAGATTTGAGTTCTGGACGAGGCTGAAAAGAATATAGGAACGGGTATCAGAAGGGTCAAAACCCTGATACTTTGTAGAATAATCTTCCTCGAGCTTAATTACTGAATTCTCTCTCTTGCAAAGCTCCAGGTTTTTAGAGAAAAGATCGTTCCCTTTCCGGGAAGACTGGCCAAGGCAATGAATGGAATAGCCGTTGGCATTTGTTCCTCCGTCTTGGGCGTTTATGTGGACAGAAATGAAAAGGTCAGCTGAATTATTGTTGGCCACATCCGCTCTATCGCTTAGAGTGATGTAACGGTCATCATCCCTTGTCATAATGACCTTTACATCAGGATATTTATTCTTTATCTTGTCCCTGAGGCTTTTAGAGATAGAGAGGGTAAGGTTCTTCTCATAAGTCTTTTTGTCTCTGCTGATGCATCCGGCATCATGTCCTCCATGTCCCGGATCGATGACTATTGTCTTCACTTTCACCTCCGGAGCGTCTTCTGCACGGGAAGGCACGGGTATTGCTACAATAGTAAGGCCTGCAAACAGTAATGAAATGACTGCAGAGAAGGGTTTCATCAGGTTTCCTTTTTGATAATTTTGAAAATATCAGTACTTTTGTACTTTGCAAATTTAGCAAATATTTTGAAAAGATACTGGAAATATATATTAATAGGTCTAGCCATCCTCATCTTCGCCGATACGGCCTCTGCTCAGAGGCGCGGCCTTTTCGGCAGAAGGAGACAAGACCCAGAGATTGTTTCCGGTTCTGACACGGCGACGGTGCAGTTGCCTGATTCAGTGATTGCATATAGGGACTCTGTCCATAGAGCCGATTCGATAGCAAGACGGGATTCTCTCGATCTACTACGCAAAAGTTCTCTCGAAAGACCGGCATTCTCAACCGCCAAGGACTCGATGCGCACCGACTTCTCCAACGGTCAAAGGAAAATATACTACTGGGGCGATGTTTCCGTGACTTACCAGGACATGAAACTTACTTCCGACTACATGGAGTATGACCTGAATTCCGGAATTGTTTTCGCAAGGGGAACATATGACCCTATTACCCAGGAATGGAAGGGGCAACCAGAGATGACTCAAGGCGGGAAGTCATACAAGATGGAAGAACTCCGCTACAATTTCAACAACCGTAAAGCTCTAATCAAGAACATGATAACCCAAGAAGACGATGGTCTTCTTCAGGGTAAGGACATCAATATGGATGCCGATCAATCTATCAGCATCATGCATGGACGCTATACGGTCTGCGATCTTGAGCATCCACATTATTATCTAAATCTTTACAATGCAAAAGTAGTTACCAAACCATCGCAGAAGACCGTTTTCGGCCCGGCGTGGCCTACTTTTGAAGATGTCCCCTTCCCTATCGGAATTCCCTTTGGATTCATTCCCAAAAAGCCCCAAAGAGCTACAGGAATGCTCATGCCGACATTCGGTGAGGAGCAGGCACGCGGTTTCTACCTCAGAGATGCCGGTCTTTACTTTGTACTGGGCGATTATTTTGATCTCTCTGTGACTGGAGACTATTATACCCTAGGTTCTTGGGCATTGGATATAAACTCAAGGTACAAAGTTAATTATAAGTTCAACGGCACATTCAGCCTGACCTATTCCAATGACCAAACAGGAGAAAGGGGCAGCAATGACTTTTTCCAGACCAGAAACTTTGGTCTCCGGTGGTCGCACACTCAGGACGCTAAAAAGCATCCCGGTACCACGTTCAGTGCTTCTGTAAACTTCTCCAGCCCTTCCAATAGCAAGTACAACTCGAGATCGGTCAATGAGGCTCTCCAAAACCAGATTTCGTCATCAATTTCGTATTCTCATAACTGGAATGGAAAGGTCAATCTTTCGTTTAACGCCCTCCATAGCCAGAACTCCAGAGACTCAAGTTATACCTTCACTCTACCGAATATCACTCTATCTGTAACGCGCTTCTATCCATTCAAGAAAAAGGTGCGGGTAGGAAAAGAGAAGTTCTACGAGAAGATATCTTTCGGTTATTCAACCTCGCTTCAGAACAAGGTGAATTTCAAGATGAAAGATATGCAGGACTTCGTCTATGACGCAAACGGCAACTACGTTATTGACGAGACAACCGGAATGAGGGCCAAAGAGTTTGGAGACTCTCTCGGAATCAAGGCGATGCAGAGGATGACAAACGGAATGAACCATAATTTCCAAATCGGCCTTCCTAATTTCACCCTGTTCAAGTATCTCAATTTCACCCCAAGCGTGAGCTATGGCCAGAACTGGATGTTCTCAAGGGGCGAAGAACACCTGGAACCTGTCTTTAATGATGCTGGAGAACCGGTCATGGTCACAGATAAAGATGGTCAAAGTGTCCAGGCCCAGAGAGTTGTAATGAATCCCGGAACTGCATTCAACGGCTTTGGAGTGACTCATACTTATTCCGGAAGTATGTCTATGAGTACCCGAATATACGGTATGTTCGACTTCGGAAAACACCGCCGGGTACAGGCTATAAGGCATGTGATTACCCCTTCCATGTCACTGTCCGTGAGCCCTGAGAAGGGAACTGCATTCAATGGATGGAGGGAACTCGATGGCTATTATGACACCAGAGGCTCCTACCACGCACCTACATTCTATAACATTTACAGCATTACCGGCCACCATAATCTCTCCTCCCCTCCCGGAAGGGGAAAGACGGCCAGCATGAACGTATCCTTCGGGAACAACCTCGAAGCTAAAGTAAGGGATATCCGGGACACGACCGGAACCGGCTCCAAGAAGGTTAAAATACTCGATCAGCTCAATTTCAGCGGAAGCTACAATTTCCTCGCAGACTCATTGAAGATGAGTAATATAGGCGTTTCTGCATCGACTTCTGTATTTGGCAAGCTTGGTATCAGCGGTAACCTTAATTTCGACCCATATGCAATCGATGAGAGGGGCAGGAAAATTAATACATTCAACTTCCAAAGGCATGGTCTTGCCCATCCGCTGAGACTTACCAACGCCAGTGCTTCCCTTTCATATTCGCTCTCCGGAAAAGGTTCAATCAACGGAAATGACGGAAGTAAAAGCGGTGATGGAGGAGGTTCCTCATCCGGAAACACCGGTGCCACAGCAGCTTACCAAAGAATATACTATCACCCAATTACCGGAGAATACATTCCGGGAGGCTATCTGTATTATTTGAATCCCAATGTTCCCTGGTCAATAAACGCCAGCTACTCATTTAGTTACGCGAAGTCATACTCATACACCAACAACCAGCTGATCACTAAGAACAGAATCACCCAGACGATTCAGCTCTCCGGGAACATCAAGCTCGATCCTCGAATGAGCGTACAGTTGTCCTCCGGTATAGATCTCATGGCAATGGCTATCACGACTACCCAGATCAGCGCGACATACGACCTCCACTGCTTCAATATCTCTGTCTCATGGGTACCGACAGGACAGTGGCAGTCATATAGCTTCCGTATCGCAGCGAATGCAGCTGCACTTGCCGATCTTCTTCGTTTCAAGAAGAGTTCCAGCTACTGGGACAATTAACCTTCAGTCAATTTGCTGGTTATCTTTTTTTGTATTATATTTGCATCGCTTTCCTGATCGGAAAGATTCTCTTGTATTTATTTTTTTCCATATTTATATATGCCACACAGCCTTTTTGAACTCAATTCAATGACTGAGGATCAGCTCAGAGCATTAGCTGAAAGCCTAAACATCAAAAACTTCAAAAAACTCGACAGACCAAATCTCGGATTCGCAATCTTGGACGAAGAAGCACGTTTGGAGTCGGTAAAGCCTTCGGAGCCGAAGCCGGCGGCCAAAAAACGTGGTCGTCCGCGTAAAGACGCTGCAGTATCTTCAAATACTTCAAAACCGGTAGAAAAGAAGGCAGAGACTCCTGTAGAACAGGTCGCACCTGCTGAAGCGGCAACTCCTGCTGACAATACTGTTGCTGCGGCCGCTCCCGCTGCTCCCGCTAAAAAGAGGACCAGAAAGCCTAAAGCCGCAGTCCCTTCAGAAGCCGCTTCTTCACCCGAACATCCCGCTTTAGAGGCTAACACTCCGAAAGAGGAGAAAGCCCACGAAAAGGCTGAAAAACAGCCTCAGAAGCAGCGTCAGAGCAAAAAGAAGCAAGAGGAAATTGCTCCCGTTGATCAACAGGTAGACAGCAAGACTTTTATCCACAATCTCTTTGACGAACTCAGCGCTGACGAAGCCCAGAAAGAGGACGAAGCCAGAGAGCAGCAGATAGAAGAGCGTCGCAAGCAAAAATTCCAGAAGCGTCAGCAACAGGGCCAGCAGAACGGGAATCAGCAGCCGCAGCAAGAGAAGCCTCAGGTAGAGAAACCGAAGCCCATTGAGTTCGAAGGCTCTGTTGAAGCTACAGGAGTTCTCGAGATAATGCCGGACGGTTATGGTTTCCTCCGCTCCTCCGACTATAATTATCTCAACTCTCCCGACGATATCTACGTATCCCAGCAGCAAATCAAAATTAACGCACTTAAGAATGGAGATACGGTAACCGGAGAGATACGTCCTCCGAAGGAAGGCGACAAATATTTCCCGCTCGTTTCAATCAAATACATCAACGGGCGCACTCCGGAATTCGTTCGAGACAGGGTACCTTTTGACTTCCTCACTCCCCTTTTCCCGGATGAGAAATTCAACCTTCTCGGCCATGGACACGAAAAAGATCCTTCCTGCCGTATTGTGGACATGTTCACCCCCATCGGAAAGGGCCAGCGCGGTCTCATCGTTGCTCAGCCTAAGACCGGTAAGACAATGCTGCTAAAGGCAATCGCGAATGCAATCGCTGACAACCATCCGGAAGTATATGAGATTGTCCTTCTTATCGACGAACGCCCGGAAGAGGTAACTGACATGAGCAGAAGCGTCAAAGCCGAAGTTGTAGCATCCACCTTCGACGAGCCCGCCGAGAGGCACGTAAAAGTAGCAAATATGGTGCTGGACAAGGCTCGCCGTCTTGTCGAGTGCGGTCATGATGTTGTTATCCTCCTCGATTCGATAACACGTCTTGCACGAGCATACAACACTGTTCAGCCCGCTTCAGGCAAGGTCCTTACCGGAGGTGTCGACGCGAACGCCCTACAAAAGCCCAAGCGCTTCTTCGGAGCAGCGAGAAACATTGAAAACGGAGGTTCTTTGACAATTCTTGCAACAGCGTTGACCGAGACTGGCTCCAAGATGGACGACGTCATCTTCGAGGAATTCAAGGGCACCGGCAACATGGAGCTCCAGCTCGACCGCAACCTTTCCAACAAGAGGATTTTCCCTGCGGTCAACCTGATTCTTTCATCAACCCGTCGCGACGACCTTCTCTACGATCCGTATACCAACAACAGAATATGGATTCTTCGTAAGCTTCTCGCGGATATGAACCCGGTAGAAGCCATGACATGGATGCTGCAGCATATGGACGAATTCAAGACCAACAAAGATCTCATCGACAATATGTCCAAGTTCTCAAGGTATGAATAATCCTTTCCAAGATACTATCATTGCTCCGGCAACCATCCCTGGTACCGGAGCAATTTCAATTATAAGAATAAGTGGTCCGGAGGCCTTTTCGGTAGTTGACGCTACTGTTGAGATAAAAGGTAGTAAATGTGCTTCATTCAATGGTTTCACTATCCACTATGGTATCATCTATAAGAGCGATGGCGCATTCCTGGACGAGGTACTTGTCTCTGTTTTCAAGGCGCCGCATTCGTATACCGGAGAGGATTCCGTCGAGATTAGCTGCCACGCATCTTCATACATTGTGTCAGAAATACTTTCTCTTTTGACTACTGCCGGAGCAAGAATGGCCAAACCCGGTGAATTCACAGAGAGAGCTTTCTTAAATGGTAAAATGGATCTGACTCAGGCAGAGGCTGTTGCCGATGTTATTTCATCCAATACTTCAGCTTTTCATCGAATCGCTTCAAATCAACTTCGAGGCGGTTTTTCATCGGAACTTTCTCTTCTGAGGTCACAGCTTCTTGAAATGGCTTCCCTACTGGAACTTGAGCTGGATTTCTCGGAAGAAGACGTAGAGTTTGCCGATCGGAAGAAGTTACTAGCACTACTTTCTACCTGCTCTGAACATGTTGAAAGATTGAGGAAATCCTTCAAGATGGGTAATGCCATCAAGAACGGAGTTCCCGTCGCACTCGTAGGTCCTGTCAATGCCGGGAAAAGCACATTGCTCAACTCGCTTCTTGGAGAAGAAAGAGCGATCGTCTCAGATATAGCCGGGACCACTCGCGATACAATCGAAGAGGTTCTTAATATTGACGGGATACTCTTTCGATTCATTGACACGGCCGGTCTACGGGAGACTCAGGAGGCGGTCGAAAAAATCGGTATCAAGCGCACTTACCAGAAAATATCCGAGGCTGAAATTGTCATTTTGGTTCTAGATGGGGCTTCATCAGAAAACGACATTTTGGACAATTTAAAGGGAGTCGCAGAGTTCATGAACTTTGATAGTCAAGATCTCATCATATGCCTCAATAAGTGCGATATCTACTCCGATGGCATGGTTAACAAAAATGTTAGCATAATTAACAGTTTAGTTTCTTACTCTGGCTACAAGGCAAATATAATAAATATATCAGCAAAAGATAAAACAGGGCTTGATTTATTATATGGGTGCTTAATATCTCGTTTTAAGGATGTAAAGTTGAATGAAGATTCGACCTTTATAACAAATCAACGCCACTTTGATTCTCTTTCCAGAGCAAGCGAAGCGCTAGAAAAAGTCCGTATCTCTCTTAGTACTTCCCTCCCCACAGACCTTGTAGCTGACGACCTACGCCTTGCAATTTCCATAATAGGTGAAATTACCGGCGAGATCACATCTCCCGAAATACTTGAAAACATCTTCTCCAAGCACTGCATCGGTAAGTAAATAGAAAGTAACAACTTCCACCAAATCTGTACTAAAAAGTACGAATAGTCTAATAATCAACTAAATACATAGACAAATAATTCCGGATATTCCTTTTTGATATCCGGATTTTTTCATTATATTTGAACCACATTTGAACCACGCGTGGTTCAAGGGTTTCATAGTTGTACGCCAAAATGGAAAATTTTACACCATTTTACAGCATTTTACAAACTGTCCCCAATCAGTAGGCTTATTTGGCGTCGCGGAACTCTTATATTTCGTATTTTTGTAATTGATGTAAAAACTATGTACAAAACGACGAGGAAGTGCAAGTGCTGCGGCAAGCTTTTTACACCCGAGTTCGGGCGTCAGGTTTTCTGTACTCCGGCCTGCCGTGAACAGTACCATAAACGCACGAAACGCCTCCGGAAAAACTCGGTTACATCTGTAAAACAGATCGATCAGATCCAGTCCGTCCTTAATGACAAGGCGCTGCTCTCCATCTCAGAGGCCGCGGACTATATGG